>ERZ1370068.7870-contig-6762_pt1 | contig 56207 bp, 84 predicted proteins | sample MGYA00561227_ERZ1370068 | MGnify/ENA primary metagenome ERZ1370068 (study PRJEB38410, sample SAMEA6850437) | metagenome | study: Metagenomic assessment of the ecological functions of the soil: analysis of the soil microbiota associated with the... | reverse complement strand
CAGTTACGTATTGCTTGACCGCTTCCGGCACTTGATGATGTTGCCAGTCAGAGATTTTGATAAAGCGTAATGCCGGACATTCTTCTGATTTTGGTGCTTCTGTTTTTAGTGCTCTGCTTTGGTGTTCTACCTTTGCTTCCGGCTTCCATACCGGCGCGTAGAAACACACATTGCAGAATAATCCTTTCCCATGTCGCGGATCATCAAGCCAATCCGACACGTCGCCTTTGTCCCGCAGGTTAGGTAACAAGACAACGCGGATAGTATTGGCAACACTGTAATGCTTTCGCCGCTTCCAATGCTCGCTTCTGGTGGCCAGCATCGTCGTTGTCTTGCAAAATTACAATGTCGCGGCTCAAGGCTTGAATGCAATCCTTCAGTCCATATTCCGGCGGCAACGGTCGTACTGCACAGGCCAAGCTCGGCAACGCGGTCGCAATCTTTCTCGCCTTCACAACAAAAACTGTTCCGTCGGGATAATGCAACAGATCGCGTCACGATACAGCGACACGCCGATCGTCTAGCTTCCAAATCCAGCCACCATTCGCCATCGCATCGCTGACGCGCCTCGGCTCAAGCCCGCACTTCGTAAAGTAGTGTACCGTTGGCGTCGCAGTACTTGTATGTCGCGACGATATTAATAGCCTTTGCTGGTGTATTAGCGCCGTCAATCGCCGCCACCAATGCGCGTGCAACATCTTCATCTGAAGCACGGCGGCGACCATTTCCCGTTTGGCTTGAAGGCAGGAAGGTTGAGCTTCTCGCGAACGTAATCTTTGCAAACAATCGGGATCGTCGGCAGGGCTGAAAGTATTCACACAATGAATCCGTCCGGCGCATTGACGTCGAGCATTACACTCAAAGAGCGATCCTCTCGCGCCGTGACGGGACCGGGCAAGCTTTGACCTACCGGCGCTGACCTCGCCGCCAAGTAATCGTGCGATCATTTGTAAACTCCGGCAGTGTCGCTGGGCATTTCCCGCGAGGTTGCGGGATCGCCAAGCCGGCGCTGGCGGCCCGCAAAAAGCGTCAAACGGCATTTCATCATCCATGTCGTCGATGGTTGCTGCGCGGCGGCCTTATTCACCTGGAATGGCGCTGCCGTCGCCTACTTCTTCTGCCGATGGACGAGGCAATGGGCACAAAGACCGTTCCATCCCACGATCCTCGGAAGAACAGGCGCGGACCGTGCCGTGGGTTTTTGTCGGCATGTCTTTCTCACGCGCAAGGCGGTTACGATCGGCCGTCCGGGGCGCCCTTCCTCACACGCTTGGTGTAAGCGTCGACGACTTCGCGGACGCATTGTTGTGCGCCGACTGTCGAGGTTGCTGCGGGCGGTAGAAGATCACGACCTCGCCCGCTTCCCCAGATTTTCCAGCGGCAATAGATCCTGAAGCGACCACTGGGTCCTTGTCGGGGCCCCCAGTGACAGATTGAGAGCGTCAAGCTCAGTTGCGATGTATTGGTTTCTCGCCTTTAGCGACGCAGTAGACCTTCTGGTCCACGAGTTTCTTGACGACAAACTTGGCCCACACCTTTGAGCCATGCGGCGGGATGGACAAGGAAAACTCTGTGCCAAGCGGTACATCATCATCGCTGACTTTGTAATCGCCCTTCTTGAATTTGAGCAGCCGATCAAACCTCGCCTCTGCCTGCACTGCATTCACAAGGTCGCGCGTCGACTTCCCAAGCCTTTCGTTGCTGTGATGATTTCACTTGACATGTTTGGTCCTTTCTCTTGTTTGCCGCCGAAGTTAGAAAGAAAGAGCGCGTGGCGGACATGCGCTCGTGTGCGCCGGATTTCACGGCTCCTGCCAGCAGATCGAGCGCAATGACCAAGTTCGTTGCCCGGATGGCCCGCCGCTCGAGTCGCGTGTCAATGCGCGCTGCGGATCACGCCGACCGAACGCCGTATTGAAGCGCTAGCGATTGAACAGACGTGATGGCTGAATCCCTGCGGCGGTGTCGCTGTCGGAGTTCATGCGGTTGCGGTTGCGGAAGCGAAGATTCCGCGAGCCTGCCGTCGGCATAGTGCGAGATGGAGCTTCGATATTTCGGCTCGCGATCTCGATCTCAAATGTTTCGGATGCGCGTCGGTTGGTAGGCGTCGCGTGTCGCAATCATGGCGCGGCGTCCCGCGCTCGATATGCTCGATCGAGCGCATGAAAGATCGAACGCCATCGGTCGAGATAATCCGCGATCCAGCCGCGCCCGCCGATCTCGCCCTCGATCACATGGCGCGGAGCCTGAATGTCAGGGGGCCGACTCGCTATTTTTCTGAAAATTAGCCCCCGTGCCGCAGGCACTTCCGGGCAGATCGTTTCGTTTGCGACCTCATGGGGGTAGCGGGCACCGTTTTTTTAAACGCTGTAAAAACGTTCCTGTCGTTGGGCGCAGCCTGCCATGCTGTGGTGCGGTGAACTTGCAATGCGGGACAATGATCGCTGCAAGAATTTTTTGTGTCGACTTCGATGAGGTTGCGCGTCAGTTCGTTACCGCACACAGCGCAAGCGCAGCAGCGTTAAGCTGGTGACCGCTCGGGTTATCTGGAAGCCGCATATGCATTCTCCGATCTTTCGCAGGGTCGGGAGACAAGACGCCCGCCGCGTTGGAAGCGCAGCGGGCGTTTTCTTTCTAGGCGGCGTGGGGATTTCGCAGCGGTCGCGGTCCTTTCAAAACGAAAAGCTTCCGGCGGATGTCTCTTTGAGCGCCTTCCGCAGCCATAGATTTTGAGGGCCGATGCCGTCGCGCTCTGCGGTTTTTTATGTTCAACCGAGAGCCGACATTAGCTGCGCCCGTCAGGGCAAACGAGATCGATAAACGGCGGGGGCTTTGGCGATCCAGCAATGATCAGAGCAATATTTCTTCCGCCCATACTTTGGGAAGCTTTTGCCCGCGCGTCGGACAAGGCAAAGCCACCTGCGCGGCACGGTCGGGAATTTCTTGTTAACGTTTTGATCTGACATGGGCGGTTTGTCCCTCAGTCGGGAGAAAAAACCGCGCAAGATCAATTTTGAAGATCGGACTCCTTACTCAGCGGGTCCCGTACTTTCGAGTCCCGGTCGCGTTATGATCACCGCGTGGCCACTGATTGTTCGTGACTTAACTGATGATCGGACGTGGGTTGATGAGCCTGTGCGCGGCGGGCGCTCGCAGGTGCGTCAACGGCGAAAATCACCCGTTGCGCAGAGCGGACCACCTTGTTGTAAGTGATTGGCGATGCGAGAAGTTGGGACTTCTCCCGGGCCCACCACGCAGTTCCCCGAATCTCTGATCACAGAGACTTTGCGAGAAAGGCCCGCGTTAGCGCGGCCTATTCGACGCGTGATTTTCGCTATCCGGTCTCCGGCAGGCGGGATATGCCGAATTCGGGGCCTGGTCTCTGGCCGAGAAAATTCTGTTCCTGGCGCCGTGATGCCTACTGAGGAGCGAGACGCGAGCCCGAGCCTCGCGTATTGCCGGGACCATTCGGCCGGCGCATCTCGCAGATTTGCGATGCCGACTCCACGGGGCAGGCGCCCATCGACTGCGGCCTGCACCAGGTTCGGTGCCAGGAACGCGAGCGATATCGTCATATTGATCTGACGGACGGTGCAGTTTTCAGCGGCAGCGATCTGTTCAACATTCGTGACCGTTCCGGCGATCAACTCATCGAGCCAATGCCGTCCCTTCGCGATCGCGGTGACGAGCTTGGCGCGGGTTTCGGCGCGGATTGGACGCGGGTCGGGATGAGAGGATGTCGACGCGGGAGAATGATCTCCCGCGGTCGTTTTGACGGAGTCTTTTTCCAGGGGACGACCAGCACATGTGGATCGCGATGAACGATCTGGTCTTGTTCTGCTGAGTGCCGACGATCCTGCGCCGTCGCTGTCTCGTTCGGACTTGGCGGAAAGCTGGATGGCAAGGTGATCCGGCTTCACGTCAACGCGGGCGACATGGGCGGAGATCAACTCCTTGTCGTTGAGTGAGTGAGGGCCCTCTGCTTCCACTTTGTTGTGTCGATTCCCCTGCGAGATGTTTGCGGACGGCGCTGATGATCAAAGCTTCTCGATTTCGGTGGCGGGCACGCGGTTGAGCTTGGCTGCCTTGTCCGGCTGCCCCTGAATGAGGGCTGACTGAGATATAGTAGCGATAGCGGACGGCGTTCTTGACAGCATACGACGGTGTCATCCGGTTGCCGCGGTCGTCGAAGATGCGGCCCATCAGCAGTGACTGAGACTGTTGCCGGGCCTTGGCGTGATTGGTCCGCTGCCGGTCAAGTTTAGACTGAACCGCCTCGAACAGCGCCCGATCGAGAATAGCGGGTTGCTCGCCTGGGAAGACCTCGCCCTTGTATCTGACCTCGCCGATATAGAAGCGATTGCGCAGGAAAGCGGCGAGCGATCCACGGGTGAACGCAATGCCCCCAATGGTCCGTCCATTCGATAGCGGGCGGAGCTTGGTCTTGACGCCGGTCCGCCTCAGGTCAGTGAGAAGAAGGTTCAGGCTGCCGAGGTCCAGGTAGCGGCGGAAGATATGACGGACCGTTTTGGCCTCGTCCGCAACGACTGTGATCTTTCTGTCCTTGGCCTGGTAGCCCAGGGGAACCACACCGCCGACCCAAAGGCCCTTGCGTTTGGAGGCCCCGATCTTGTCGCGGATGCGCTCGGAGGTGACCTCGCGCTCGAACTGGGCAAAGGACAGCAAGACGTTGAGCGTGAGCCGCCCCATCGAGGTCGTGGTGTTGAACTGCTGGGTGACCGAGACGAACGACACCCCATGGGCATCGAACAGTTCGACCAGCTTGGCGAAATCGGCCAAGGAGCGCGTCAGGCGATCGACCTTGTAGACGACAATGACATTGATCCGGTGGGCTCGAATGTCATCGAGGAGCTGCTGCAGGGCAGGGCGGTCGGTGGATCCGCCCGAGAAGCCGCCATCGTCATATCGGGTACGAACCAGTGTCCAACCGGCATGAGCCTGACTGCGGATATAGGCCTGCGCCGCATCATATTGGGCATCGAGCGAGTTGAAGTCCTGATCGAGGCCTGACTCGGTCGACACGCGGGTATAGATGGCGCAGCGGACCGATCTGTCTGAGCGGCCGCCGTCATGACTTGGCCTCGAGAGCGATCTTGTCCCGCAAACCAAAGAACCGCGGACCGTTCCAATTGGTACCGGTGATGGCGAAAGCCACTTTGGACAGGCTGTCATAGGTCTTGCCGTTCCAGGCAAAGCCCTCGTCCACCACCATCACGCGATAGGCCTGAGCGTTCCACTCGCGCATCAGGATCGTGCCGGGTTTGAGCTCAGTCCTTCTGCGACCGAACTCTTCCGTCAGCCGCGAGGCCTCTAGGGTCCCGCCACCGGTTGCGATCTGCCTCAGCAGCCGAGCGGTGGCGGGATCGAGATCGCCCAGCTCATCGGCCTGCAGCCGGTAGGCGAGAACGGCAAACAGCAGATGGCGGGGCAGATGAGAAGGCGGCTGTTGCCGGAACGTGCTCTTCCAGCGCGCCCGCAAGCCATGGAGATCGAGATCGCGCAGATGCGCGATCTCGTCGTCCAACGACAGTCTGGTTGCCTTCTTCGCAACCGGTCGTGTTGTGCCGCATCGCTCTACGCCGCCGCTGACGCCGTGCGATCCGTAATCCGGTAGACGCGCCCATTCTCGCCGTCTGCCGAGACAAGAGTAAGGCCGAGCTTCTTGCGCACGACACCGGCGAGGAAGCCGCGGACCGAATGGGGTTGCCACTTCGCTGCACGTGCCATCGCCTCGATGGTCGCGCCACCTGGCGCTCGCAACATTGCAATGATGTGAGCCTTTTTGCTTTCGCGGCGTGCAGTCGGCTGCGACGCGGACCGGCGGCTGCTGATGAGCCGCCGGCTTTGTAACGGGCTTGAGTTGTACGGCCTTGCGCGCGGTCGTTCGCCTTACGCTGTTACGGGTCTTGGTCTTGCTGTCGTTTGCGCGTGATGCGGGCTTGCGCTTCGACTTTGCCTTGGTCATCGGGATCTCCTTCGGTTGTGCGGCGACCATCGCCGCCACCACCGAAGCCCCACCTCGGCGAAGAAGCCGGCGGGGCAGGATCCCGAAGCGCAGCCAGCGCCCCGAACTGGACACAGTACCGCTCTGTCTGCGCGAAAAAGCCAGTCCTTTCTGGATAATCTTATTGCTGGTTGAGGCGATCCTGAGCATCCAAGGATCAAACTTGCAGCGCCAGGATTGCCCGCAGAAGACGCTGACCAATGTCCGCTATTCGGGGTAAAGCGGACATGGTGCGGACATCGTGGAATGTCCGCTTTTGACCCAAAGCGGACATCGAAAGCGTGCCTATATAGCCGCGTCCGAAATCCCTTCAAGCCACTTCCAAAGGTTAGTTAGTTAGACCGATCCGCCGCCTATTAGGTGTTTGGGAACGGATATGATCGGGCCGTCTTGGAGACTAAAAAACTTGATTGTGTAGGGAGTGGGAATGAATGTGTTGCATTGCGCAATAAAAATGCTGCGATGCACCTACTGAAGAAGTCGGAGAGCACGGTTATGACGGATGCCATACGCTTCAGAAGGCAAGCTGCAAAGTGCGCCACTTTGGCGAAACAGACTCGCGATGAAGAAAGCCGCCAACGGTATTTGTGGTTGGAACAAACGTATCTTCACCTTGCCGAATCGGAAGACCAAATCGGTCAGATGAGTGCGTTCGCTCGAGCGAGCAGAATCGAAACCCGCAGCTTAAGAACGTTTTTGGAGATGGGAAATTATCTACAAGAGCCGTTCCAAGTTTCCTGAAAACGGGATTTCTATACGGCACCATAGCCAACGCTAAGCAGCGTGCGTTGGCTGCAATGTCGGAACTGGCGCGAACAAAAGAATGCCCCCAACAGCAAATATCTGGCCATCGCATTTAGACCACCTTTGGTAGCGGCCTCTTTCATTTCAAGCTTCGATGTCTGCTCACGTGCCAGCTCAACTCTGCGACCGACCGATCTCGCCGGGATCACCGTGGCAAAATGGCTATGCGGAACGTCTGATCGGCACATTGCGCCGCGAGTGCCTGGATCAAATGCTCATCTTTGGCGAGCCGCACCTGCGACGAATTCTTTCCGCCTATGCGGCGTATTACAATCAAGCGCGCACGCACTTGGCATTACAGAAAGATGCGCCCTTGCATCGAGCAGTCCAACGGTCTGGTGGCGTTGTCGCGATTCCTATCTTGGCAGGGCTACATCATCAATACGTCCGGATATAATTTTCGGAAAGGATACCGGTTCGGACGGCTCACGCCTTGATCAGCGACACCTTCGGCACGGTGCCGTGCTTGCCGCCGTCGATTTTCAGCTTCGGCCACGGCGAGGAGCGGCGTTTGGCCTTGGGCCGCGCGGCGACCGACAGCTTTTCAGGCTTCGGCGTGACCGGCCCGTCGAGATATTCGAAGTCGAGCTTGTCGTGGCCGTCCTCGTCCTTGGTCACGATCACCCGCACGTGACCGCCGGCCTTCAGGTTGCCCGAACAGCACCTCGTCGGCGAGCGGCTTCTTGATGTGCTCCTGGATCACCCGCGCCATCGGCCGGGCGCCCATCAGCTCGTCGTAGCCGTTTGCGATCAGCCAGCGGCTCGCCTCGTCCGACAGCTCGATGGTGACGTTGCGGTCGCCGAGCTGCGCCTCGAGCTGCAGCACGAACTTCTCGACCACCTTGGCGATCACCTCCTGCGACAGATGCGCGAAGGTGATGGTGGCGTCGAGCCGGTTGCGGAATTCCGGGCGCGAACAGCCGGTTGATCGCCTCCACGATCGTCGCCCTCGCGCTTGGTGCGGGTGAAGCCGTAGGCCTGCTTGGCCAGGTCGGAGGCGCCCGCATTGGTTGTCATGATCAGGATGACGTTGCGGAAATCGACCTGCTTGCCGTTGTGATCGGTCAGCTTGCCGTGATCCATGATCTGCAGCAGCACGTTGAACAGGTCCGGATGCGCCTTCTCGATCTCGTCGAGCAGGAGCACGCAATGCGGATGCTGGTCGACGCCGTCGGTGAGCAGACCGCCCTGGTCGAAGCCGACATAGCCGGGCGGCGCGCCGATCAGGCGCGACACAGTGTGCCGCTCCATGTATTCCGACATGTCGAAGCGGATCAGCTCGACGCCGAGCGAGGCGGCTAAGCTGCTTGGCCACCTCGGTCTTGCCGACGCCGGTCGGTCCGGAGAACAGGTAGCAGCCGATCGGCTTTTCCGGCTCGCGCAGGCCCGCGCGCGCCAGCTTGATCGAGGCCGAGAGCGCCATCGATCGCCTTGTCCTGGCCGTAGACCACGGTCTTGAGCGTCTGCTCGAGATGCTGCAGCACCTCGGCGTCGTCCTTCGACACGGTCTTCGGCGGGATCCGCGCCATCGTCGCGATCGTGGTCTCGATCTCCTTGATGCCGATAGTCTTCTTGCGCCGGCTTTCCGGCAGCAGCATCTGCGCCGCGCCCGACTCGTCGATCACGTCGATCGCCTTGTCGGGCAGCTTGCGGTCGTGGATGTAGCGCGCGGACAGCTCGACCGCCGCCTTGATCGCTTCGTTGGTGTATTTGAGCTTGTGGTAGTCCTCGAAATAGGGCTTCAAGCCCTTCATGATCTCGATCGCATCCGGGACCGACGGCTCGTTGACGTCGATCTTCTGGAAGCGGCGCACCAGCGCGCGGTCCTTCTCGAAATACTGCCGGTATTCCTTGTAGGTGGTCGAGCCGATGCAGCGGATGCGTGCCGGCGGCGAGCGCCGGCTTGAGCAGGTTCGACGCATCCATCGCGCCGCCGGAGGTCGCGCCGGCGCCGATCACGGTGTGGATCTCGTCGATGAACATGATCGCGCCCGGATAGGCTTCGATCTCCTTGATCACCTGCTTGAGCCGCTCCTCGAAATCGCCGCGGTAGCGCGTGCCGGCGAGCAGCGTGCCCATGTCGAGCGCGAACACGGTCGCGCCCTTGAGCACGTCCGGCACCTCGCCATGGATGATGCGGCGCGCCAGCCCTTCGGCGATCGCGGTCTTGCCGACGCCGGCTTCGCCGACGAACAGCGGGTTGTTCTTCTGCCGGCGGCACAGCACCTGGATCGTGCGGCTGATCTCGGCGTCGCGGCCGATCAGCGGATCGATCTTGCCGTCCTTGCGCCTTCTTGTTGAGGTTGATGCAATAAGCCTCGAGCGCGTCGCCCTTCTTCTTCGGCTCGTCGCCGCGCTCTTGGTGTCGGCTTCCTCGTCGACGCCGCGCACCGGGCGCGACTCCGACGAGGCCCGGCCGCTTGGCGATGCCGTGGCTGATGTAATTGACCGCGTCGTAGCGGGTCATGTCCTGCTCTTGCAGGAAATAGGCGGCGTGGCTCTCGCGCTCGGCGAAGATCGCGACCAGCACGTTGGCGCCGGTGACCTCCTCGCGGCCGGACGACTGCACATGGATGACGGCGCGCTGGATCACGCGCTGGAAGCCGGCGGTCGGCTTGCAATCCTCCGCCGCCGTCGGTGACCAGGTTTTCCAGCTCGGATTCTGAGATAGCGCGACCAGACTGCGCCGCAGCTTGTCGAGATCGACGTTGCAGGCCCGCATCACCGCGGCCGCGTCCTGGTCGTCGATCAGCGCCAGCAGCAGATGCTCGAGCGTCGCGTATTCGTGGTGCCGCTCGTTGGCGAGCGCCAGCGCCCGGTGGAGCGACTGCTCGAGGCTGCGCGAGAACGTTGGCATTTACAGTTCCATTTTCACCCGACATTCCCCAGATGAACAAGGATCAGCGTGAACGCTAGCACTCTGCCGGAGTACGCGGAAGCCAAAGACGGCGTCCGCACGGCTTCGGGCGTTGGTCGCGGCAGCCACTCGGACGTCGGATGCCGTGTCACCTCGAACCACAACAGTTGCCGCCGGCCAACGCACATATCGATAGCGGCGATCGCCTGCGCGTTGATTCCGCAAAAATGTCTTCCAGGTTTGCGACGGCGGCGCCGCCACCGCAGACCAGGTATTTCGAGACCGTCGACTGAGCGACCTCAAAACCGAGCATCAGGAGCTCGCCATGGATCCGCGACGCACCCCACAGCGGGTTTTCCTTGCTCATCCGCTGATCAGATCACGCAGGCCGCGATCGATCTATCGGCCGCCCTACCCTATTTCGGGATTTCCAACGCCAGAAACGCTTTGAAGCCGGAGCGGTGCCATCGCAGGATGGTCTCCGGCTTCACCACCTGGGCCAAATCGAGCAGGTTCGGCCAAAGCCGCGTGATCCATACCAACAACGCCCGGTCACTACAGCCGCGAAGACGAGGCGGCGCCCGCCGTCAAGGCGATGTTGAGCTGATGACGGAGAAGCAGGTTCTCGGCTTCGAGCCTGCGTCGCGACTTGAACATGGCGGCGACGAACATTCCGAGCGCATGCAGGATCACAAACATCGATCCGAATGATGTGATGATTCTACCTTACCAAGCGAATCCACGCCGGATGACATTTTTCGGAAAGGACAGGTACAAAGAATCCGTCAGGCCAGGCGACAGGCGTAATTGTTGAGAATTTTTGTTGTTGGACTTACGCGTTCGCAACCGCGCCCAATTCATTTGCACGCGAACATATTGGTCTGGCTTCTCCAAAGAAAGTCACGGAAAAACTAACGCTCGGCGGGGAGATATTCCATCAGACCGCTGCCACTGTTGATGGCGTCGATAGCACCGGCTTTAATTTTGGCGGCTCATCGCCAACCTCGCGACGGTCGATGACCAGCCCGGAGAAGCTTGGCCTTGCTCATCGACGCCTGCGATGCAGCCGACGCTTGGCCGAGCCTGCAGCGCGAGCTGTCTCGCTTCCTCCAGCTCAGAGAGGCTCGCCCAGCCACGGTGCGTCTTCCGTGAAATCCGCCCCAGCATAAATCGCCGCAGCCTATGGTGGACGTGAGGAAATTGTCGATGCTGTTCAAAGACTGCTTCGCGAACAAGCATTAAAAACGCGGTGACAATCGTCCTGTCGGCCGACCGCAAAACCCGTTAAGCTCTTGACTACCACCAGCCATGGAGGATCACATGCCCGAGCCGACCACATCGGCGGGAGACGCCGCGCCTCCCATCACCGAAGACCAAGCGATCCGACAACGGGTTAAAGGGCTGACGAGCCAGGTTCTGCAGCAGGGCCGGGTCGACCCCGAGGCCGTCAGAGACGTTGTCCGTGCCGTGATCGGTCGAACGCCCGGCAACGCGGCCGTTAGTGGTGCCGATGCCCGAGAACTGTTCGCCGATGCAGTGAGGGGGCTTGACGAGGCGCTCGTGATGTCCGCCAGCGCAACGCACGGCGCTCTCCAGCAGCTCGCGTCGCGGGGAAGGACTTCACTGACAACGACCTGAAGGAAGCGCTGGTCAGTCTGAGGAAGCTGGAAGAGGACTACATGGCTGCAGCGAATCGCCTCGCCGAGGCGATGAGCGGCAACCTGCGCCGCGAAATGACGGAGCTTGCGGTTCACGCCCAAAACGTCGGCGTGGAGGCGAGTGCCCGTGTCGCAACCATGATGGGGGAGTTTGCCAGCGGCATGGGTGCCACTCCGGGGCTGGCGACGATGCGCGGTGCAAGCGTCCGCATGGCGTTGCTTGCCAGTGGCGTGCTGGCCGGCGTCGCGGATGCACTGCGCGACCAAACCGAGGCGAAGAAGGACAAATAGGACAATCCATGGTCTCCGGGTTGTTCAGTACGACCCGCGAGCTGCCACGCCTGCGTGAGATCAGCTCGGTCTTCGTGCGGCATGGGCTCGGCGACCTCGTGCGTCGCGCCGGCATCGCTACGCTGCTCGAGCAGCGCCGGGCACGTACTGCAATGGGGCGAAGCCAGTGAAATCGCGCATCTCGAACCGCAGCAGCGCGCGAGGCTCGCGTTCGAGCAACTCGGGCCGACCTTCGTAAAACTCGGCCAGATGCTCTCGACAAGAGAGGACCTTCTGCCGCCGACGTGGACCACTGAACTCGCCCGACTGCACAGCCACGTGGCGCCGGTGCCATTCGACGATCTCTTGCCGCAGGTCGAACAGGCGCTCGGCCGCTCTCCGTTTGAGGTGTTTAGCAACCTTGAGCGCGAACCCTACGCCGCCGCCTCAATCGCGCAGGTACACCGGGCCAAACTCGCCAGCGGCACGCCGGTGATCCTAAAGATTCGCCGTCCCGGAATCGAGGCAAAGATCGACGCTGATCTCAGAATCCTCGAGCACCTTGCCCATCTCGTCGAGCGCGAGATACCCGAAGTGCGTCGCTACCGGCCAGTCCAGGTCGTAGGCCAACTGCGCGGCTCGCTCGAGCGCGAGCTTGATCTCGCGGTGGAGGCACGCAACACGGAACGCTTCGCGCGCAACTTTGCCGACGATCTCGATATCCTCGTCCCACGCGTCTACTGGGAGTGGACCAGCAGCGCGATGAATGTGCAGGAGCACATCGAGGGCATCCGCGGCAACGACTTGGCAGCCATCGACAATGCGGGCCTCGACCGAAAGGCGCTCGCTGCGCGCGGCGCGGATGCCGTGCTAAAGATGATCCTGGTGGACGGCTTCTTCCACGCCGATCCGCACCCGGGCAACGTGATGTATCTGCCCGGCAACCGCATCGCGCTGATCGATTTCGGCATGGTGGGTCGGCTCTCGCCGGTTCGTCGCAGGCAGATCGTCGATCTGCTGGCGGGACTCGCGCGCCACGACGAGGAGACGATGCTGGAGGTGTTGCTCGACTGGCGCGGCGATGACTTTGTGGACGAGGCCCGGCTCGCCACCGATCTCGGCGAATTCGCGTTCGACTATGCCGACATGCAGTTGAAGGATCTAAAGATCGGGGTGCTGTTGCGCAGAGTATCGGCGATCCTGCGCGAGCACTCGATCGTGCTGCCGGTAGACCTCACCCTCATGTTTAAGGCGCTCATCAGCCTCGAGGGGCTCGGCCGCCAGTACGACCCAGAGTTCCGTTTGATCGAACGCGCTAAGCCATTTCTCGACAGCGCCATGCGTGAGCGCTACCAGCCGGCGGAGGCGGCGCGACGCGCCCAAGAGACGCTCAGCGACTTCTTTGGCCTGGTCACGTCAATGCCGCGCGACCTCGCGCGGTTGGTCAAAGACGCGCGGCACGGCCGCATGCGAGTCGATCTCGACCTCAAGCGCCTCGACAGCTTCGGCCATCGCCTCCACAGTGCGATCAATCGGGCGACCATCGGCATCATGACGGCATCGCTCGTGGTCGGCTCCTCCATCGTGATGACGGTGGCGGAAGGGCCGACCCTGTTCGGCGTGCCGCTGCTTACCTTTTTCGGGCTGCTCGGTTACCTGATCGCTTTCGTGAACAGCCTCTGGATCATCCTTTCGATCTGGCGCTCCGGTCGGCGCTGAGGGACGCAGGTCGCGCAAGGGCCACTTCGCCAAATTGGTGGAATTCGGTGCTATGGGTCATGTGCGGACGGCGCCCGCGGGTCAAGGATTTTTGGCTTACCCTCTTCTTGGCAAGGCGCCGCGCTGCCCGTAGCGAGTCACCGGCGCGTTCGTTCGGGTGGTGTTGTGGCTGACACCGACGGCGGGCGGCCAGCCATATTGTGGGAACCTCAAGACCACTAAGGCGCTTGGCCTCAATGTCCCAAACACGCTGGTCACCAGCGCATTGTGATCGAGCAAGTCGCGTACCGCCATGGCGTTCGCTTGCTCCTGCGCGACGCGGGTGAGGCGGTCGATGGCGACTGATCCCTCGCCGTGTTGATGACGAAATGCAGAGATCAGCGCCGCCGGATTATCGCCGGTAGCGTAATGCAATGACGGTTTTGGGCGCGGCAGCGGCGGCGCGAAAACGCAGCCAGCTTCGGAAACTGGTCGATCAAGACGCCGAGCATCTAAGGTGTCGAATCGCATATAGTGCAACGATAACCAGCCAATTTGGCCATGGCATTGACCTTAGCTGTCCGCATTGCGGGGCGCGGTACGCTGTGAGTTATACCGCGTTGCCGATTGCCGACAGCGGTAGCGACTATTGTGAGTGTTGCAAACGGAGGATGTTCCAGTGGAATTCAGCCTTGCAACCACGCTATAGGCTCGTGGAACGACCCGACCGAAAACACCCATAATGCTTCGCGCGTCGCGAATGTCCGCTTTCGGGGGTAAAGCAGACATCGCGATTGGCGGCGTGCTGACGTTGCTAACGGCCACGAGCGCCCGGATGTGACGCGCGTCACATCCAAGTTTTTCCATTTCATGTAGGTTACCCGTGGATGATAGAAGCAAAGGCGGAGCATGAGCGTGACCCTCCTAATTCTTGTCGTTGACGACGAGCCCGACGTTGAGGTGCTGTTCCGCCAGCAGTTCCGGCATGATCTCCGCGCCGGCCGTTTCACGATGGAATTTGCCCAATCCGGCGACATGGCGCTTCAGCGCATTGCTGATGCGGCGGGCGTATCAATCATCCTGATCCTGTCAGACATCAACATGCCGGGGATGACCGGTCTTGAACTGCTGCCGAAGGCCAAGGCGGTTCGACCCGATGTCCCGGTTATCATGATCACCGCCTACGGCGATGCGGAGACCAAGCGCAAAGCATTGGAGGGCGGCGCCGAGGCGCTTTTACCAAGCCTATCGATTTCGGGATGCTTCGCGGCGAGATCGACACGCGGGTCGAACGCGCCGCATGATTATGTCTGCATTTGGCACTAAGCAGACATTCGAGTGCCGCCAATCAATGTCCGCTACTGGGGGTAAAGCGGACATTGCGCCGACCGCCGGGGCTAGACGCCTCAATAGGGCGGCGTGCGGTAGAAGTTGAGGTTCGCGATCACATCGTCGCGGTAGCCCCAGTCGAACTTGTGTTACCGAGAACCCTATCCGTATTGATTGGGGGAGAGGAATCACCTAACGTCAGCGCGCAATGATCGCGCTGCTATGTTTGTCCTGGCCGTCTTGGTCTCGCCGTTCAAGTCAAAGAGCCGACTTGAAGCCGAAAATGCTGCGCTCCGACACCAAGTGGTTGTGTTGCACCGGATGGTGCATAGGCGCGTCCGGCTTACCAACAGCGATCGCTTGTTCTTTGTCCAGCTGTATCGATGGTTTCCGTCGGTCCTGAAGGTCATCACGGTCATCCGTCCTGAGACGCTCATCCGCTGGCATCGGGCTGGCTTTCGTCGGTACTGGCGTTGGAAGTCGCGCTCGTTTGGCGGGCGGCCGCAGATTGGCACGGAGCTGCGGGCGCTGATCCGGCAAATGAGCATCGAGAACCCACTGTGGGGAGCGCCGCGCATCCACGGCGAGCTGCTGAAGCTGGGGTTTGAGGTCGCGCAGTCGAGCGTCGCCAAATACATGGTCAAGCGGGGTGGACCGCCAAGTCAGGGATGGCACCTTTTCTGCGGAACCACGCGCCGGACATTGCTGCGATGGATCTGCTCGTTGTTCCGACCATTGGCTTCGACTTGCTGTATGCCCTGGTCATCATTCGGTTGCAGCGTAGAGACCCGGTCTGGATCAATGTCACAACACGTCCGACGGCAGAATGGATTGCGCGCCAAATAACGGCGGCGTTCCCTGGAATGGCGTCTTTTCGCACCGCACTGTCTCTTGACGGAACCCTGCCTCGGGGCGGATGGTTGCCCATAGTCGGGATCGCCGATTAGCCCTCCGCGGCCGGAACCAGGGAGGCCACCATGTTCGTCAAAAACATTTTGGCTGACAAGCGCGGCAACGTCGTCACGATTGAGCCGACCGCCGATCTTGCCGCGGCGGCGAAGTTGCTAGCCGAGCGACGCATCGGCGCGGTCGTCATCCTCGGCGCCGATCACCGCATCGTCGGGATCTTGTCGGAGCGCGATATCGTGCGCCGCGGTCGCCGAGCATGGGCCGACAGCGCTGAACAAACCGGTCAGTCAAGTCATGACGCGTGATGTGAAGACCTGCTCCGAAGACGATACCATCGGAGGCTTGATGGGCCGCATGACGGCGGGAAAATTCCGCCATATGCCGGTGGTGCAGCAGGGAAAGCTCATCGGTATCGTGTCGATTGGCGACGTGGTGAAGAGCCACGTCGAAGAGATAGACCACGAAGCCGAAGCTCTGCGCGATTACATCCAGACCGCGTAAGCGGAATTATTTCGGTGCGGCATTAGCGGTCACCCGGTGGTGACGAGGCCATTCCCAACGCGACGATAAAGACAAACTGAAGCAATCGACCGCACGGGGACTCTATGGCGGAAATTCTACGCTCCGCATGTCTGCTCTGGGTCAATCGCGTCGGTTTCGCGATGTTCGCCTTGCGGCTGCTTCACCCCCAACACCAGACATTCGTCCTATGCAGCATATTACAATCAGGCGCGAACGCACCTGGCACTGGACAAGAATGCGCCGTTGGGTCGGGCAGTCCAGCGTTTCCCATATTAGGCGGGGTGCACCACCAATGCGTTCGGATATGATTTTCGGAATGGACACCGGGTTTCTCGAGATCGAACGCCACGATCGCGTTTACGCTCCGGTCGAGGAGCGCATTAAGGGGCTGGTCGATATGCGCATGAACGCGAGGTGCGGCTGATCCTGCTGGGCCTGCGAGATCGCTTAATGCCATTCACTACGACCCGACTGAGAGGGAGCGCGATCGATCCGGACGTCGTACATCCCATGGCCTTCCCCTTGCGAAGCGCGATGGGTGCTGCGCCGGCTGGAGTTCCACCATGTCCCCAAGCACGCCAGCTGGCTGAACATGGTCGAGATCGAGATTGGTGTGCTGCGCAGCCAACGCCTGGACCGGCGCATCGCCGTCAAAAGGTCTTCATTATTCGGAAAATAGTGCCGTGGGTTTTCTCAAGATGTGCACCACGCGCTTTACGCAATGGCGCACCGAGGAAAAGAGGGCTGGTCTTCACTACACGCAATCTGAAATCAACCACTTGATTTGATTCGCCTTTCGCTCTGCAATTCTAGAAATTTGAGAATCAGGACGCCAGTTGAGAAAGTCGTGCTAAAGCAAGTCGCGTCCGTTATGTCCGAGCCCACGGCGCGCGGCGGCAAACTCTGGCTGTTCCGCTGAGCATCCATCCGGCTGACAATGGGAGACATCCATTCTCGCCGCAATTCGCATGACGTGCTCGCTCCTGAAGCTCAGGATCGGCGTTGCGATCGCGGGTGCGCGCTGGCCGGGATGGCGGCGGCTGAAGGCCCTGCCAACTCGGTCGCGCAAGCCTCGGCCTTGGCGCTTGCGGTGCTTGGAGCATCAGGCGCTGCGGGTGCGTTCAACCACTACTACGAGCGCGACCTTGACCGGAAGATGCGGCGAACCCGGTCCCGCCCGTTCGCCAGCGGCGCGTTTCAGCCAAGCCTGTGGTGGCCAATCTCGTTCCTTGCCTTGCTCGTCGCCTCGCTCGCGTTGGCGGCGGCGGCGAATGGGCTTGTGTCATCGCTCTTCGTTTTTCTCGGGTCCTTCACCTATGGCGTCGTCTACACGGTGTGGCTCAAGCGCCGAAGTGCCTGGAACATCGTGATCGGGGGCTTGGCCGGAAGCTTCGCCGTGCTCGCGGGGGCGGCGGCGGTTGATCCGACGCCGCAAGTCGTCCCCGTCTTACTTGCGCTTGTCCTGTTTCTCTGACGCCGCCGCATTTCTGGAGTCCTCGCCGCTGCCAAAGGCGACGACTATGCCGAGGCGGGGTGCCGATGTTGCCGGTCACCGCATCGCAGCGGGTATGGACCTGGGCAATTCTTCTGCATGCGGCTGCGTTGGTTGCGATTTCGCTCGTGCCTCTCTGGTACGGCCAAGGCCTCGTCTATGGGCTCGGCGCAGGCGTAGGCGGTGCATACTTTCTCTGGAAAAGTTGGCTGCTTTATATCGCACCGTCGAAGCACACGGCGATGGACAATTTCTTTGCCTCGTTCATACAGCTTGGGCTCCTGATCGTTGGAGTCGTGCTTGATGCTCTCGTCGGGCTTGCGTAAGGTTATGAAAGCCCTTCTCATTCTGCTTGCGGCCCCTTGATCACGGCCGATGCAAACGCATCCTCTGAGGTCTCGACTGCTGGCCTCGATCCCAAACGCGGTATCGAGCACAGCGAACCGGCTATTGGGCGAACGGTCGGTGCATATCGGTTAAAAAACTTCGAAGGTATTTGTCAGCCGAGTAAATCGGCGAGTGTCATCCTCAGATTCAGATTTTGCCTCTCAGCATAGGACGTACTGACATACTTGGGATCAGGACCTTAGAAACTAGAAAACCACGCACGTTCAGTTGCGCTCTTCGCGAAGTATTACAATTTTGTTTCCATAAGACGCTACGTACAACACCAGCAATGGCAGCCGGATTACTAAACGGCTTTGGGAGATTGGTGATATTGTGGGATGTGCTTGAAGCTTGGGAAGCAGCCGCATGAATGATGTTCTTAAAAATCTCCAAATCACCATTTGGTACAAGGCTATAATTGCCGTTTCGAGCCCAGCCTTTCTTATTGCGCTCGCGACACAGTGACGCGCTTACGATGATTTTCGGTGGTGCGTTTCTAATTGGAATTGGAGAGTGGAAGAACCATCCGAAGAAGTAAGTGGAGTTTCGCCTACGCAAGGCCAATTGGTTCGGAACGCTGTTTCAATTGAATTGGGTTGGCGCTGATGGTCTACGGCGTTTACCGCGCATTCGGCTTTAGCCCGCCACAATCAAAGTGCCCGCTACCCCTCTTCCTCATGAGTTGTCTAGGACCCACGGAAGTAATAGAATAATCGCGCATTAGTTCATATCCATGGCCTTCAGAGGCAAAGGGATGCCGACAGCGATCATATTGGTTTTAGTCGCGCTCGGCTCGGTATTGTTTCACATTCTGAGCCCGTGGTGGTGGACGCCGATTGCCTCAAACTGGGATTACATCGACCACACGATCAACCTGACATTCTGGATAACCGGGGTCGCTTTCACCGCCATCATCTTGTTCATGGCCTATTGCGTATTCCGCTTCCGTCACCAGCCGGGAAGACGGGCGGTGTACAATCCGGAGAACAAAAAGCTTGAGTGGTGGCTCACCATAGTGACCGCGGTGGGCGTCGGGGCCATGTTGGCTCCCGGCTTGTTTGTATGGAACCAATTTGTCACGGTCCCGGAAGGGGCGTCCGAGGTCGAGGTCATTGGCCAGCAGTGGCAGTGGAGCTTCCGCCTTCCAGGGAACGACGGCCGGCTCGGCACGTCCGATACCCGCAACGTCAGTTCCGACAACCCTTTGGGCTTGAATCCAAACGATCCCAACGGGCACGACGATGTCGTGATCGAAGGCAACGACTTGCACCTGCCGCTCGGCAAGCCAGTCAAGCTATTGCTGCGCTCGATCGACGTCGTGCACAGCTTCTATGTGCCAGAGTTCCGGGCCAAGATGGATCTGGTGCCAGGCATGGTCTCCTATGTCTGGTTCATCCCCACCAGAACCGGGACCTTCGAGATGCTCTGTACTGAGCTATGCGGTGCTGTCCACTATAACATGCGTGCCAAGGTCGTAGTTGATGAGGAGAGCGAATATCAGGCGTGGCTACGAAAACAGAAGACGTTCGCACAATTGTCGGCTCGCACCAGACAAGCGAAGGGAACGCAGTAGACCTGGCGTTGAGCTACAGGGCGGCAACGGCGCAAGAGACGATCTGCACGGTGAGACTCAACGTCGTCGTGCCTCATGGGAAAGAGCGAGGGCATTCCAATGGTCGATACCACGTTTGGCGCAGCCGGAGTCATCCAACCCGCAGAAGTGAAAGACGTAGAACTCTATCATCCGAAGAGCTGGGTGACGAAATACGTCTTTTGCCAGGACGCCAAAGTCATCGCCATCCAGTATTCGATCACTGCGCTCTCGATTGGATTGGTGGCTCTGGTGTTGTCGTGGCTGATACGGCTGCAATTGGCCTTCCCGAGCAGCTTCTCCGCCATCAGCCCCGGAGACTACCTGCAATTCATCACCATGCACGGCATGATCATGGTGATCTATCTGCTCACCGCGCTGTTCCTGGGGGCTTCGGAAACTACCTGATCCCGCTGATGGTGGGCGCCCGGGACATGGTTTTCCCTACGTGAACATGGTGAGCTACTGGGTCTATCTGCTCGCGGTGCTGGTCCTGGTGGCGAGCTTCTTCATGCCGGGAGGTCCCACGGGCGCCGGCTGGACCTTGTACCCGCCGCAAGCCGTCCTCTCCGGCACTCCGGGGCGGGAGTGGGGCATCATTCTGATGCTCGCCTCCCTGATCCTGTTCATCATCGGCTTCACCATGGGCGGATTGAACTATGTGGTGACGGTGTTGCAGGCGCGCACGCGGGGATGACGCTGATGCGCTTGCCCCTGACGGTATGGGGCATTTTCATGGCCACCGTCCTCGCGTTGCTAGCCTTCCCCGCCTTATTCGTCGGCTCAGTGATGATGCTGTTCGACAGGGTCCTGGGGACCAGCTTTTTCATGCCGGCCATTGTCGAGATGGGAGAACACCTGAAGTACCGCGGCGGCAGTCCGCTATTGTTTCAGCACCTGTTCTGGTTCTTCGGCCATCCCGAGGTCTACATCGTCGCCCTGCCGGCCTTCGGCATTGTCTCCGACCTGATCAGCACCCATGCGAGAAAAACATCTTCGGCTATCGCATGATGGTGTGGGCGCTCGTCGCCATCGGTGCCCTCAGCTTCGTCGTATGGGCGCACCACATGTATGTGAGCGGCATGAACCCGTATTTCGGGTTCTTCTTCGCCACCACCACGCTCATCATCGCCATCCCAACGGCCATCAAGGTCTACAACTGGGTGCTCACTTTTGTGGCACGGCGACATTCACCTCACGGTCCCGATGCTGTTCGCCCTCTCCTTCATCGTCACGTTTGTGAACGGGGGACTGACGGGGCTGTTCCTCGGCAACCCAGTCGTGGATGTTCCGCTGTCCGACACCATGTTTGTCGTCGCCCACTTTCACATGGTGATGGGCATGGCGCCCATTTTCGTGATTTTCGGTGCGATCTACCACTGGTACCCGAAGGTCACCGGCCGAATGCTGAACGAGATGCTCGGCAAGTTTCACTTCTGGGTCACGTTCCTCGGGGCCTATGCGATTTACTTCCCCATGCACTATATAGGCCTGCTGGGTGTGCCGCGCCGGTATTTCGAGATGGGCGATATGGCTTTCGTTCCGCAATCGGCCACGACGCTTAATATCTTCATCACCATGGCGGCATTGATCGTGGGCTTCGCCCAGATGGTGTTCCTGTTCAACCTGATCTGGAGCCTATTCAAGGGCAAGCCTGCCGGCAGCAATCCCTGGAGGGCCACCACGCTGGAGTGGCAAACACCCGAAACCCCGCCGGGGCATGGCAACTGGGGCAAGGAGTTACCGGTGGTCTATCGCTGGGCTTACGATTACAGCGTGCCAGGCGCTGAGGAGGATTTCGTGCCGCAAAACCAGCCGGCAGCCCCACAAGCCGCTTAGGGAAACCCGGGCGGTGAGCATCACATTACTATGTCCTGGCTGTGATAGGCGCCATCGTCGCATGGTGGTTATCGCGGCAAAGATTGACGGCTAAGCCCTGGCTGGAAGTCGGCGCGATCGACGACTTCCCGGGCACGGGCGCGTCGTCCCTGCCTGCCGCGACGATCGGACTGGGCGTGTTTCTCGCGGTCGTCGGCACGCTGTTTGCGCTCTTGATCAGCGCATACTTCATGCGAATGCAGGTGGCGGACTGGGCGCAAATGCCCGCGCCGAAGCTGCTGTGGTTCAACACGGGTGTGCTGATCTTGAGCAGTGTCGCGCTGCAATACGCACAGGTTGCGGCACGCAGGGGACGGATGGAAGACGTCGGATACGGCCTGATTGCAGGAGGCCTCTTCGCCTTTACATTCCTGGTCGGGCAGCTCTTGGCGTGGCTACAGCTCAACGCCGAGGGCTATTTCTTGGCGGCCAACCCAGCCAACGCCTTCTTTATCTGTTGACCGGCGTGCACGGACTGCACTTGTTGGGCGGCCTCGTGGCCTTGGCCATGACGGCCGACAAGGTGTGGCGGGGCTTTGCGGTGAACCAGGTGCGCTCGAGCGTGCAGCTGTGCGCCGTCTACTGGCATTTTCTGCTCGCCCTCTGGCTTGTTCTTATTCAGTCTGCTGACGCCGTGGGTGGGCGACTTCGCCGTTATCTGTCGCCAGCTACTGACCTAGGGAGGACAAAGAGCAGATGACGGAATCAGCCCTGACGAATACGGGAGGAGCCCCTACGCGGCCTGCAGGCTGGCGAGGCATCGTCGCCGACTGGTCCTCGGACCAGCGATCATTCAAGAATGTCTCCTGGGGCAAGGCCATGATGTGGATCTTCCTCCTGAGCGACACCTTCATCTTCAGCTGTTTTCTGCTTTCCTACATGACGGTGCGGATGTCGACGACCGTACCTTGGCCCAACCCCAGTGAAGTCTTCGCTTTGACGATCGGCGGCACGACCATCCCCTCATCCTGATCGCCATCATGACCTTCATCTTGATCAGCAGCAGTGGGACGATGGCCATGGCCGTCAATTTCGGCTACCGCCACGATCGCGTCAAAAGCGCGGTGTTGATGCTGGTGACCGCGGCATTTGGCGCCACATTCGTCGGAATGCAGGGTTTCGAGTGGACCAAGCTGATCATGGAAGGGGTGCGGCCTTGGGGCAACCCGTGGGGCGCGGACCAGTTTGGCTCCAGCTTTTCATGATCACGGGCTTCCACGGCACCCATGTGACGTTCGGAGTGATCTTCCTGATCATCATTTCGCGAAAAGTGTTGCGTGGAGACTTCGACCGCGAAGCGCGAGGCTTTTTCACCAGCCGGAAGGGGCACTACGAGATCGTCGAAATCATGGGCCTGTACTGGCACTTCGTCGATCTGGTGTGGGTGTTCATCTTTGCCCTTTTCTATCTTTGGTGAGGCGACACATGGCACAGGCAGCCGTGCACATGTCGAAGGACAACAACACCCGATAAAGCTTTATCTCTGTGGTTTGGGGATGGCTGTTTGTCCTGAGCACTTGCTCTTATCTCGTCGACTACTTCGGTCTCCATGGATACCTCAGATGGTCTCTCATCCTCCTGTTCATGATTTTGAAGGCAGGCTTGATTGTCGCGGTCTTCATGCATATGGCCTGGGAGCGGCTGGCTCTGATGTATGCCATTCTGGTCCCGCCAGTGTTGGTGTTGGTGTTTGTGGGCATCATGGTCTTCGAATCGAACTACACGCTTTTCACTCGGATTTTATTTTTTGGGGCGGGGACCTAGTGGTGATGGGGCGACCTCGGAGTCGGCGAGACCATGAACTTTATTGGGGGCGCCTCGCGAGCGGCCAAAAGCTCGTCGATGAGCTTTTTCAGCTCAGGACCAGGCCAGAACGTCCAAACCGGGCGAAGTCGGCAAAGGATTAGCGAGCGCGGTCACGCCGAACACAAAGTCGATCGCGGCCTCAGAAGATCAGGCTAAATCCAGCGTCGGTGTCGATGCAACTCTGCCGCCGGGTTTCTGACCGACGCCGCAAGTCCACCCAGATTACGCTTTCTATCGCCCATCCTCGTGGGTCCAGGAAAGAGAACGGCTGGGAAATCTGCGGCATAGCGCCGTCCTTTCGGTCGGGGCGGTCGCGGTCCTGTCGCGGGCTCAGGTCCGGTTCCACGACCTTGCGGTAGAGATGCCAAGTCGAATGGGCGAGCACCGGCATCACCACCGCGAGCCCAACGAAGAACGGCAACGAGCCGATCACCAGGGTGACGGCGACGAAGAGCCCCCAGGCCGCCATCATCAGCGGATTGCGAAGAACCGCTCTGATCGACGTGCGCATCGCGACCATCGCGCCGACATCCCGATCCAACAGCAGCGGGAAGGAAACGACGCTGATCGTCAGCGCCAAGACAGCGAACAGAAAGCCGATGCCGTTTCCGGCGATGATGAGGATCCAGCCTTCGCGAGGTGGTTAAGATGTCGCTGAGGAACTGCCCGATCGATTCCGGCGACCCATAGCCGAACAGCGACTGGTAGAGCCACTGTGCGGTGGTGAGCCAGATCAGGAACACGATCATCAAGACCATCCCGAGGGCGGCGATGGCGTCGAGGGAACGGCATCGCAGCACCCGAAGGCGTGCTTCCATCGAAACATCGACACCTTTTCGCGCAGCCGGCTCAGTTCGTACAGGCCGATGGCCGCGAAGGGGCCGATCAGCGCAAAGCCCGCCGCGAGCGGGAAGAGGAGCGGCATCACGTGGTAGCCGAATGTCATGCGGGCCAGAAACAGGCCGACGAGGGGATAGATGATGGCGAGGAAAATGACATGGGTCGGCATCACCCGGAAGTCGTCGATGCCTTTCGCTGCCGCGTCCTTCAGATCCGCAAACCCGATCTTGCGGATGATTGGATAAGTCGAGCTCTCGCCCGCACCGGTGAGTAGATGGAGATTGCATAGCAAGCCTCCTCAGCCGTTCTTCGAACGGTCGCGAGGCTCGAGGTGACGCAATGTTTCCACTGCCGGCGCTGATCACGCGGGAGCCGCGACCTGCTGAGCGGAGTGTAGCGCGGCGGCCGGGGATTGTCTTAACAATATCGAGACGCTTTTCGATACGCCGCCGTCGTGCATGAGCCGAAAGCGGCGGGGGCTGGAGCGGGCCTTCAAACAACCCGAAGAATGTTGGAATACCTCTCCTCCGCCATCCTCTGCCGCCCGGTCGGCTATGAAATTCGCCGGAAATCTTGTATTTCGTCGCTGAAAGCCGTTAAAGTTGTTTGAGCTGCCGCCACCAGCAATATGGTTCGCGGCCCCTTCACGTCACGCTTCGGCGTTGTCGGCTCGCGGCACTTCGACACGCATGGTCCACGCGCGCACAAGGTGCTCGGCTTAGACCTTATTAATTTTCGAGAGAGTCTCAGAGTCAAAGCTAAGAGAGCGGGTCAAGCAGAATAAGGATCACGCAAAATGATGAAGAGGGTTTCGATTGCGATTGTCGCGCTCGCGTCCTCGGCCGGAGCGGCCGTTGCTGGAGATATCGCCGCGGGAGAAACATCGTTCAAGAAATGTATGCCCTGCCATAGCATAGGCGAAAACGCCAAAAACATGATCGGCCCAATCCAAAACGGCCTGAAAGGACGCAAGTCGGGCACGGTGGCAGGCTTCAATTACTCGGATGCGAACAAAAATTCCGGGATCGTCTGGGACGAAGGGACTTTCAAGGAATACATCAAAGATCCCAAGGCGAAGATTCCGGGCACCAAAATGGTGTTTCCGGGATTAAGAACGAGAAGGAAGCCGAAGATTTGTGGAGCTTCCTCGAGCAGTTCGGACCGGACGGCAAGAAGAAATGAGCAATTCAGCTCTCGATTCAATCTCATCATCGAGTCCGTAGTGGACCGGATCGAGGTCGACGATCATTGTCGTTGCTCAAAAGTCCGTTTGGTCTCAGAATCGGCTGGCAGGTGAAGATCACAACTGATGATATTGATGATTCATCAGTCTCCCGTTAACGACGGCTTATTCAGCCCGGTGGGACACCTGACGACGAAACCTTAACCGGCTCGTCGCACGCAGACAGAGGCGAGGGTTGCCAACGCGACCCTCGCTTCTTTTGTGCGGGGCTACCGCGAGCATGATCCTGCTATATAGATCATTCTTCGCGTGCACTGGATAGCGTCTGCAGCTATCCGACTGTCTCCCAGCCCATGCCGAAGCGGACCGACGGAACCTTCCGTCGGTTGTCGGCTGTTATGTCATTAGACTGAAATCCGGATATATCGATGGTTTAGGCTGGGCACTCAGAAAATGTATGGTTCTAATAACGATTTCCGCTGAACGCCTTTGCGTTGTGTGGACGTGCCGGAGGCCACACCGATGACGAAGAAATTGCCGCTGCTCAGGTGTTGATTGCTGTGTATTCGAACGGTCGCCGGTGGCTAGCATTTGTCCTGATGAAGAGTTTGCGCTGTGCGCATACATCGTCGTCCAAACCAGATTGGATGGACGAAACTCTTGATGCACTGCCTATCCTTTCAATGGGGTCAACAAGTAGTACCCGGGTTCGCGGACCGGCTGTCTCTCGAGTGGCCAGAAAGATGACGTCGTCGGCACCTTTCGCAAAGCTGGCTCTGCGCAAATTCGAAAGTTCTTGTTGTCACATCAATCCAGTATCCCTGCCGAGAAAACCACCGGCCCGGTCGGGCTCGGGGAACACAGGATCGCAGCACAGCTGCTCGGCCGTCCCTGCCTCGGTGAGCGACAGCTTCATTCAAACCCTCGAACTCTATCCGGATATATGCAGACTGGGCGTGATCACCAGGTCAAAAATGCGCCGGAAAAGGGCGCGACGCACTAGGCAAGCGGAACAGCGGAATATCTAAGGACGCGCCGGTTTCAAAGTTGTGTCAAAAGACGTGTCCAAGCCGCGAGGTTGATCCACCAAATCGCCACATCGTGATGACGACGACGACGACCAGCATGATTAAGCCACCTCTCCTCATACGATACCTTTGAAAGAGGGGCCGCCGCGAATGGAACGGCAGCCCCCAGGTACATGGGCGCCGCTAGCTGGGGTAAGGGGGACGGTGGCCAGCGGCAAATTATCCAACTGGATTCTGAGACCCCGGTTCCGCCCCTGCGCATCTTGAAGAAGGACAAGTAACGAGCGTTGGCTCCTGGACCGGCCAGCCGCGCAAGCGCGACCCAAGCGGACCTCGCGCGAGTCAGGCTGAATTTTCGCCCTGCGCTCCACATCGCCCTCAAGAATGATCACCACTATACCGGTCGCCGTGGATCCTGCGTAGCGCAAAAGAGCGGCTGATATTCCGGCCGAGTTATACCAAGCATTGAGATTGCCCATATCTGGGAACTCGATGATGACGACCCGTTCTGGTTTCCAATGACCACCTTCGGGCAATTTATGGCTTCCGCCTTTGGTTAGATAGCGTCCGCCGTGCTTGGCGATCATCGGGCCGACCTTAACTCGATATTCCTCGAATTTTGTCGGATTGGTGATGATGTGTTCGGCGATATAGTATGCTGGCATCGGTTGTCGAGCGAGTGGGTAATTAGGCAGATAGCGAGCCACGGTTTTCAAGACTGTAGCTTATGACCCTCATATATCGTCGGCCCTCGTGGCAGATGCAAACACGCCTTCAGGTATTAACAACAGAAGCCGAGGACACTCTGGTCGCCGCGCTTAGGGCCAAGCTCGAAAATCCTGAGGCCCTGATCGACACACGTCCGCAAGTCCAATCGCCGTGGCAACCACCGCCATCCGCATGAGGGGCTGCCAGAGAAAAGAACGCTCTGCCCTTAACATGCGATGTCCGCTTTTGGCACAACAAAGCAGACATTCTCGAGCGCCTGATCAATGTCCGCGCCGGGTAAAAGCGGACATCGGAGCGGCTTCGTCACGATGTAACCGCTTTTGACCCAAAGCAGCGCCGCCCCGTTAATGCAAAATTTACTTGCAAAGCCGCAATGCACAACGGTAAATGCAGGCTCTTGTGTATCTTCTTCCTGACCTAAACCGCGTCCTAAACCGGCGCTGTTTTTTTTGGCTTGCTCGGATAGGCCACGCCGATTTGGGCCAAATCCTGATCCTTGATGAGCGTATGTGGGTTGACCTGGGATCTTTTCATTGTGGTGCTGGCAATTTGGATTGCGGTCATTTGGTTTATGCTGACGAACTTACGGCGGGGCAGCTAAAGTTCGTCCCACCCGCGATTGGCAACGCCGAATGGCTAGGCTACGCGAATGACCCAAAGCGGACATTGGGCCAGATTGTCACTCGCCGTAGACCAGCGACCGTTCAGTGAGGGTCTCTGATGGACAACAAGCGCAGGAGAGGCAGAGCCTGGATCGAACTCGCGGTCGCGGGCGGGGAGCGATAGCGAGGCGCAGCTCGTCGCGCGGAAGTTTCGCGTCGGCCTAGCTGTGGTGCTTCGGTGATCAAGCGCGTTGGTAATCTGCGATCGAGAGTTCATCACGACTGAACTCAGGCGACTGACGTCCAGGCGTCGTCGCGCTGCGAGGAAGAAGTTCGGCGCGTGAGTGATGGCGCGGCTACTATAGGTAGTCAGAATCGAAATGTCCCGCGAACTGCTCACGCGCTTTGAAACCGAGCGCATCACTCTCGATCCTGTTCAGGCTGCTGCCTAAGACGAAATTGCACATTGGTCCGTGTGGATAACTCTTCTCGTGCACAGGATCACTTAAATGGGCGCTGCTGGGGGCAAAAGCGGTATGACACCGCTCTCCAGCATCGCAAAAATGTCCGCTTTCGGGGGCAAAGCGGACATCGCGATTGGCGGGCGGAATGTCCCAGGTGTACCGAAACCCCATCCGGACTGATTAGCTGACGGAATCACTCCAACGTCAGTGAACAATGTTCGGACAAAGATGCACCGGTCTCGCGCCCCACTCAACAAATCGGATCATAAATTCACACGCGATCCTTGGCGGACTTCATCACCATTACGTGCGGGTTTAGGTTTTGGTACACACAGTACGCTCATCGATCAATCTCCCCGAATACGATGTCGAGCGAGCCTAGGATCGCCGAGACATCGGCGAGCATGTGGCCACGGGTCAGGAAATCCATCGCTGAAAGGTGAGCGAATGACGGCGCTCGGATCTTGCACTTGTAGGGCCGGTTGGTGCCGTCCGCGACCAAGTAGACGCCGAACTCGCCCTTGGGCGCCTCGACCGCGGCATAGACCTCTCCAGCCGGCACGTGATGTCCCTCGCTGTAGAGCTTGAAATGGTGGATGGTGGCCTCCATTGAGCGTTTCATTTCGGCGCGCGGCGGCGGGACAATTTTGTGTGTCCCTGATGGCGACCGGCCCGTGACCTTCGGGCAACCGTAGCTTCTCCAGGCACTGCTTCATGATGCGCACCGACTGGCGCATTTCTTCCATGCGCACCAGATAGCGATCGTAACAGTCGCCGTTCTTGCCAACGGGGATATCGAAATCGAGCTCGGAATAGCATTCGTAAGGCTGCGCCTTGCGCAGATCCCAAGCGGCACCGGAGCCGCGCACCATGACACCCGAAAAGCCCCACCCCCAGGCGTCCGCGAGCTTGACCTCGGCAATGCCGACATTGCGTTGCTTGAAAATGCGGTTTTCCGTTAGCAAGCCCTCAAGGTCGTCGCAGACCTGTAGAAACGGATCGCAAAACGCCCAGATGTCATCGAGAAGCTTCGGCGGCAGATCCTGATGTACGCCGCCAACCCGGAAATAGTTGGCATGCATGCGAGCGCCTGAGGCACGCTCGTAAAATACCATCAGCTTCTCGCGCTCCTCGAAGCCCCAGAGCGGCGGGGTCAGCGCGCCCACATCGAGTGCCTGCGTTGTCACGTTGAGAAGATGCGAGAGCAATCGTCCGATCTCGCAATAGAGCACGCGGATGAGCTGCGCGCGCCTGGGAATGCTGATGTCGAGTAGTTTCTCGACTGCCAGGCAGAATGCATGTTCCTGGTTCATCGGCGCGACGTAGTCGAGCCGGTCGAAGTAGGGCAGCGCCTGCAGGTACGTTTTGTGTTCGATCAGCTTCTCGGTTCCGCGGTGGAGCAATCCGATATGCGGATCGACGCGCGCAACGACCTCGCCGTCGAGCTCGAGCACGAGGCGCAGAACGCCGTGGGCCGCCGGGTGTTGGGGCCCGAAATTGATGGTGAAATTGCGGACAGCAGCTTCGGCCATAGCGGGCCCAAATCTACTGCAGGTGCAACGCCGGCCACTCCCGCAGGTTCCGAAACGCTCGCGACCGCGGAGCCACTCAAGACAGGCGTCCCCAAGGCATTCAGCCAGGCTGCCTGAGCTAACCCGCTCTAAACTTCAGCGCCCTTCGAAACCCGGGTTGTCGCCCGAGCTTCTTGCTCCCTGCGCCTCTAGCCTCACATGCCTCCAGTATATTGCTGCTTGCCGCCCTGATGTCCGCTTAGTGCAATGAGCGGTAATCCGCCCGCCTCACGCCAAATATCGCCGACCAAGCTTTCGACTCGGTGCGCAGTCAGTGCCTATTCACCACGCTGACCCGCGCGCCAGCCCATTTCCCAGAATTCAATTTCGAGCCGCGTGGCTTCCTTGAAGATCGCAATCAGCTCGGCCTCGCGGGCGGGCGTGGAATAGGATTCGGCAAGACGCTCCAAGTGCGCCCGCGCTTTCGCCGCGACCGCCTGGTAGGGCGCACCGGCATATTCGGCGATCCAACCGCGATAGGGTTCGTTTCGGCATGCGCCTCGGGCCGCGCGGCAAGCCGCGCCGCGATCTCCGCGTAGCCGATCACGCAGGGGGCAAGCGCCACCTGGAGCGCCAGCAGATCGCCGCGCATTCCCGTGTCGAGCACATAGCGCGTATAGGCCAGCATCTCGATCGCCGGAGGGGCTCGCTCAAGATCGTGCGGCGACAGACCCCAGCCCGCACAGAGCTTCACGTGCAGGTTCATCTCGACATCGAGGATGGCCGAAAGGCCGGCAGCAGCTTCGCGCATGTCGGCGAGTTTTGGTGCCTTGTAGACGGCGAGTGCGTAGGCGCGAGCAAACTCGATGAGGAACAAGTAGTCCTGAACGAGGTAGTGACGAAATGCCGCTTCGGCAAGCAAACCGTCTGCCATCCCGTTGGTGAAGGGATGCTCGGTGTAGACGCGCCACTCGGCGGACGCCGCTGCCTTCAGACGCTCGAAGAAGCGCATGGGCTCCTGCCCGATTTGCTCGCCCGTCAGCTCTGTCCACATCTACATTCGAAATGCCTGTAGGTCACCAGTCCTCGCAGCTCTGCCCATTTTATCCGGGCTGCATCATCAATATGTCCGGATATGATTTTCGAAAGGGACAGGGTATCATACCTGCCCTTTAAGCGCCGAAATCGCTGCGGCGGCCCATATTCCTTTCCGGCCCATCGGCACTCTGTCGTGGCTGCGCACAGGCGGGTCACGGCGGAGAGGGACAACAATACGGACTTGGGGCCATGACCACTGCAAAGCCACGCCCACCGCTTGCGGCAGGTGAAACCCGAACCTATCCGGTGCTGCCGCTGCGCGACATCGTGGTGTTTCCGCACATGATCGCGCCCGCTCTTCGTCGGCCGTGAAAAGTCGATCAAGGCGCTGGAAGAGGTGATGCGGTCCGACACCTTCATCCTGCTCGCCACCCAGAAGAACGCGTCTGACGACGATCCGGCGACCGAGGCCATCTACGAGACCGGCACGCTTGCGAGCGTGCTGCAACTGCTCAAGCTGCCCGATGGCACCGTCAAGGTACTGGTCGAGGGCGCTCAGCGCGCGAAAATGGTCAAGTACACCGATTGCAGCGAGTATTATGAGGCCGAGGCGGTCGCGCTCGGCGACACGATGGGTGAGCGCCTCGAAGCGGAAGCCTTAGCGCGCTCGGCCACCACCGAGTTCGAGAGCTACGTGAAACTCAACAAGAAGGTGCCGCCCGAGGTAGTCGGCGTCGTCCAGCAGATTGAGGACTATGCCAAGCTCGCCGACACGATCGCCGCGCACCTGGCCCTCAAGATTCCCGACCGGCAGGCGATCCTTGAGACCACGGCAGTCAACGAGCGACTGGAGAAGGTGCTCGGCCTGATGAAGAGTGAAATCTCCGTACTGCAGGTCGAGAAACGCATCCGCACCCGCGTCAAGCGGCAGATGGAGAAGACCCAGCGCGAGTATTTTCTCAACGAGCAGATGAAGGCGATCCAGAAGGAGCTGGGCGACGAGGAAGGTCGCGACGAGTTCACCGAGATCGAGGACAAGATCAAGAAGACCAAGCTCTCGAAGGAAGCGCGCGAGAAGGCGACCCACGAGCTCAAGAAGCTTCGGCTGATATCGCCGATGTCGGCGGAAGGCACCGTCGTGCGCAACTACCTCGATTGGCTGCTGTCGATCCCGTGGAATAAGAAGTCGAAGACCAATAAGGATCTCGTCCACGCCCAGCAGATCCTCGACCACGACCATTACGGGCTCGAGAAGGTCAAAGAGCGCATCGTCGAATATCTCGCCGTGCAGCAGCGCGCCAACAAGCTGACCGGGCCGATCCTGTGCCTGGTCGGTCCTCCGGGCGTCGGCAAGACCTCGCTCGGCAAGTCGATCGCGCACGCCTCGGGCCGCGACTTCGTGCGCGTCTCGCTCGGCGGCGTACACGATGAGGCCGAGATCCGCGGCCACCGGCGCACCTATATCGGCTCGATGCCCGGCAGGGTCATCCAGTCGATGCGCAAGGCCAAGACCTCGAACCCGCTGTTCCTGCTCGACGAGGTTGACAAGATGGGCGCCGATTTCCGCGGCGATCCGTCATCGGCTTTGCTTGAGGTGCTCGACCCTGAGCAGAATCACACGTTCAACGACCACTATCTTGAGGTCGACTACGATCTCTCCAGTGTGATGTTCATTACCACGGCGAACACGCTCAATATCCCGCCGTCGCTGATGGACCGCATGGAGATCATCCGCATCGCCGGCTACACCGAGGATGAGAAGGTCGAGATCGCGCGCAAGCACCTGATCCCGGACGTGACCACCAAGCACGGCCTTGACGCCACGGAATGGGCGATCGACGACGAGGCGCTACTGACCATCATCCGCCGCTACACGCGAGAGGCGGGCGTGCGCAACCTCGAGCGCGAGCTCTCCACCTTGGTCCGCAAGGCGGTCAAGGAACTGAGCTTGTCGGAGAAGAAGTCGGTGAAGGCCTCAGCCAATAACCTCGCCGAATATCTCGGCGTGCCGAAGTACCGCTACGGAGAGGTCGAGGGCAAGGACCTGATCGGCGTCGTTACCGGGCTCGCCTGGACCGATGTCGGCGGCGAGTTGCTCACCATCGAAGCCGCTATAATGCCCGGCAAGGGCCGCATGACGGTGACCGGCAACCTGCGCGACGTGATGAAGGAATCGATCTCGGCGGCGGCGGCTTACGTGCGCTCGCGCGCGGTCGCCTTCGGCATCGAACCGCCGTGGTTCGACAAGCGCGACATCCACGTCCACGTGCCGGAAGGCGCGACGCCGAAGGATGGACCGTCGGCGGGCGTCGCCATGGTCACGGCGATCGTCTCGGTGATGACCGGCATCCCGGTGCGCCGCGATCTCGCCATGACCGGCGAGATCACGCTGCGCGGCCGCGTGTGGCCGATCGCCGGTCTCAAGGAGAAGCTGCTCGCGGCCTTGCGTGGGGGCATCAAGACGGTGCTCATTCCCGAAGAGAACGCCAAGGATCTTGTCGAAATCGCGGACAGCATCAAGAGTGGGCTCGAGATCGTTCCGGTCTCGCGCATGGACGAGGTGCTCGCTCGCGCGATGACGCGCAAGCCGGAGCCGATCGAGTGGGACGAGACCACGACCACCGCAACGGCCGTGCCCGAGGAGGCCCCGGTCGAGGAGGAAGCCTCGACGCTCACCGCGCATTGAACGATCGCGATACAGGTGCCGAGGCGGCTGTTCACTTCTCAAAACTTGAAGCACGAGAACCACACGCCCATAGGTGCTCAACCTGCGCGGCGGCATGTCTATTTTGACCGACTCAAGCGCGCGCGACCACAGGTGCAAGGGATCGTGACCGCCACGCGCGGTAACCAGGCCAATCTGCTGGCTTCTGCCGGAACGCACGCCGGCGTTGCCGATCCGGCTCTAACCCATCCAACCAGATCTCCCTTTTTCTTCAGCGAAAAGAAACCGCTTGACGTGCGTACCAACTGGTTGGTATGAAAAGTACATGAACGCAGCCACGACCCAGCGCCAGGCTGACGCGCGCACCCGCCTGCTCGATACGGCGATGCAGGTGATCCGCGCGAAGGGCTACACGGCGAGCACGGTGGACGACATCTGCGAGGCGGCCCGTCTGACAAAGGGTGCGCTTCTTTCATCACTTCAAGAGCAAGGAAGATCTCGCGGTCGCCGCGGCGGCGCAGTTTCTCGCAAATGGCCGAGCGGCTTTTCGGCGACGCGTCTTATCGCCAGCTCGCGGATCCCCTGGATCGCCTGCTCGGCTATATCGATTTCCGCACGGCTATCCTCGCCGGACCCTCCCACAGTTCACCTGCCTCCTCGGCACCATGGTGCAGGAAGCTTACGACACCCACCCCGCGATCCGTCGCGCCTGTGACACCTATATCAGCGCGCACGCTGCCGATGTCGCGAAGGACATCGCCGCGGCCAAAGCGCTTTATGCGCCCGAGGCGGAGTGGAGCGCGCAGAGCCTCGCGCTCTATACGCAGGCGGTGCTGCAAGGCGCCTTTGTCCTCGCCAAATCAAAGGGCGGCCCCGAGGTCGCGCGCGACTGTCTCGCGCATCTGCGCCGCTATCTCCTGCAACTTTTCAATCGGCCCCCTACCAAAGAGGAGTGACGATTAGGCCAGCACAAGCGGCACGTTCATCTGGTACGACGTGATGACGATACGAAAGCAGCGGCGGCTTCTACAGCGACGTGATCGGCTGGGACGCGCAGGAAAATCAGCTGCCTGACAGCCGCATCCACACGGTCTTCACCAAAGGGGCCGACGATGGTTGCGGGTTTGGTTGGAGATCCAAGCCGGCTCTTCTGACCTCGATCGGAGAGTAACGGCAAGACTAAGGAGAATCCTTTATGCAGTACGCATTGCACACCGGCCAGGCGGAGCTAGCAGGTTATGCGCAGGCGAGCCGAATGGGCGCGATGACTGCATCAATCGCCCACGAGGGTCAATCAGCCATTAGCGGCTATCGTGGCCAACGCCAATGCCGCATTACGCTGGATGGCGCGCACACCTCCTGATGTTGCTGAGGCACGGGAAAGTCTTGAGCAGATTGTTCGTGAGGGCCAACGCGCCGCTGAGGTGATCCAGAGTGTGCGTTCAATGTTCAAATCTAAGGAATTGGCACGCGCCTCCGTCGATTTAAATCAGCTCATCCACGAGGTGCTCGCGTTAGTGCAGGGCGCGCTCGAAAAGCACGGTGTTGTCGTGTGCACTGAGTTGGATGAAGCACTTATTCCTGTAACCGGCAATCGAGTGCAATTGCAGCAGGTCCTCTTCAATCTCGTAACCAATGCCATCGAGGCGATGGAATTGGTCGCCGACCGTAGGGTGCTGGTCAAGTCTGAACTCGAAAGTGGCGGCGGGGTGCGAGTCACTGTTGAAGATTCCGGCAGCGGCATCGACCCGAAAGTTATTGACCAAATCTTCACCTCATTCTTCACAACCAAGACCGATGGCATGGGAATGGGTTTATCGATTTGCCAGGCGATCATCGAGATCGCATGGTGGGCGCTTGTGGGTTTCTCCGAGCGCCACCCGTGGAGCACGTCTTTCGGTTCACTTTTGCCGACCGGCAGTTTAGGCGGCGAATACAAAAGGAATGGATCGAAGGCAATAAGGACGCACCATGAACAACTATTTTCGTGATCCGACCCTCGTCAGAACTGCTCAGCGATCCGCTAACGCACGCGGTGATGCGGGCGGATCACGTCAATCCGCAAGAACTTGAGAGCCTATTGTGCGATCTGGCGCGCCGACGGGCTGATTCCTGGCTACTTCGTCCGGCCAGCGGTTCTGCCAGTGTCGATCATCTGAAGCGTAGAGGAAAGGAAATCTCATTAGCGCGAACAACACATTTCTCGCGGTGTTTATCGGCAGCAAGACGAACCCGCGAATGACAGCATGGAATGCCCTTCCAGAAGCGGAGCGACTCGCGAAGCAAAAAAGGGGATAGCGGCTTGGAAGGCGTGGGCCGAAAAACATCAATCCGCAATCGTCGCCATGGGCGGACCGCTCGGCAAGACCAAAAAAGTCTCGCAACGCGGCATCGAAGATACAAGCAATGAGATGGGTGCTTACATGGTCGTTCGCGCGGACTCGCACGAGGCTGCGGCCAAACTATTCGAGGGACATCCGCACTTTACATGCGCGAATCGGTGACGCTCAGTTCATTTCGCATATCGCAAGCTATAGGCGCGCACTACGGTGCTCTAGCGCGAGAGATGATCAGACGCGACTTCGGACAAGCATGGCGCTTACTACCTGCATCCACGTTTGTGATGCCGCTCTCTATTACCCGTCGAAGGGGTCGGGCGAGAGGACAGCCGATGTCTGCTTTGGGCCATTAGTGGACATGGCGCGGCCATTGGAACTTGCGTAAAATTGAGCATCGCCGTGAACCGCCCGAGGGCGACATGCAACGACGCGGTGGAAGCGGACAGTCGGTCAAAGAGCAGCGCACGACCAGGCCAAAGACTTGCAAAGCGCCGACCACACACGTGTCCGGCGCTGATTTCCCGGCCTTTATCGTCATCGACGACAAAGGCAACGACTTCTTCAAGGATTCAAATCTGGGGTGAGGTGGTGAAGCCTCCTTCGCTATCGGTCCAGTCGGTCGTTCAGTGGCTCGTCCACGGCGCGCGCAACGCGCCGCTGTCGCAGGAAGTGCTGACTGAACTCTGCGAGCGGCTGACCGCGGCCGGATTGCCGCTGTGGCGCGTGACCGTGTTCGTGCGCACGCTGCATCCGGAGATCGTCGGACGCCGGTTCGTTTGGCACCCGGAGACCGGCACGGTGGTCACCGACGGCAGTTTCGAACTGCTCGAGCGCCGATCTTTTCTCGACAGTCCGATGGTGCACGTGAGCAATACCGGCGAGGTCCTTTCGGCGACGACTCGCCGACCCGGACTGCGTGATGGACTACCCGGTCCTGCACGACCTGCGCGACGAAGGCGTCACCGATTATGTCGTGGCGCCGCTGCATTTCTCCGGCGGCGAGGTGCATTTCTCGTCCTGGGCGACCCGGCAGCCCGGCGGTTTTACCGATGCCGAGATCGAGGCCATCCAGTCGCTGATTGCGCCGTTGGCGCGGGTCGCCGAAATCCGCGCCTGGTATCGCGTCGCCGGCAATCTCTTGACCACTTATGTCGGCAAGAATGCCGGCGAGCGCGTGCTCGCGGGACACATTCGCCGCGGCGATACCGAGGCGATCCACGCCGCGATCTGGCTGTCCGACATGCGCGGCTTCACCACGCTGGCCGACACGCTGCCGCCGCAGGATCTGGTCGATCTGCTCAATCGCTATTTCGACTGCCAGGTGCCGGCGATCGTCGAGCATGGCGGCGAAGTACTCAAATATATGGGCGACGGACTGTTGGCGATCTTTCCGATCGGCGCCGAGCGCGATTTCTCGACGATCTGCGCCGCCGCACTGGAAGCCGGCAGAGCGGCGCGCGATCAGATTGCCGCGCTCAGCTGCGAGCGACGGCAATGGCAGCGGCCTGCGCTTTGGTTTGGCGCTGCATGTCGGCGACGTGCTGTTCGGCAATATCGGCAGCGGCAACCGGCTGGATTTCACTTGCATCGGCCCGGCGGTAAACTTGGCGGCGCGGCTTGAAACTTGCCGGCCGCTTGGGCCGAACCATGCTCGCTTCGGAGGATTTCGTCGATCAATGCGGCGCAGGCGGCTTGCAACCGATCGGCCGCTTTGCCGTCGCCGGATTTGCCGCCGAGCAAATGGTGTATGGCCTGGTCGACGAAGGAAAGGACGCACCATGAACGGACCGGGCGCGGCGGCGACCGCGAGCGGCTTCATCTGAACTCGCATTCGTCGGGCTCGTACCTCGCCGGCTGCGCGGTAACCCACAACCGGACGCCGGAATAGCCAGGCGGCGCGAATGTCCGCTTTTGGCTCAGCAGACATTTCAATCGTGCCGAGTAGTGTCCGCTTCCGAGGGTAAAGCGGACGTCACTGTGGTAGCAGCTCATTCGGAAAACTCTTCATGCCGCTGGGCACCGCTGTCTTGACGGCGGTGAAATCGCTCCTGAGCGAGCCTGGCTTGGGTGCGACCACCTTGACCCCAACAACGAGGACGGCCGCGATCACGATGAGGACAATGGACAGCGTTTGGCGCATGCCCTAACCCTCCAGTTAGTGCAGCCTGCCCTTGAAGTTGCGCAGGATGTCAACTTGTTCACGGTTGAGATCTTCAAGCGTGAAGAGCTTGGTGAGGTTAAGCTGTCCATTCTCAAAGAAGGAAACGACAACGCTTGCCTTGAGTGCAGAGATGGTCATGCTCATTACAGCACCCGAATAATTCAGTTACAGACGACTGCGGGCTGTCTTCAAAGATCTTCAGACCGGCGACCTATTATCAGGTTGGAAAACACTCTAGCTTGAAAGAAAAATACGCTTTGACCGGCGTGCTTTATTTGTCACTTCTTTGCTGCAATCTCGAATGCCTTTTAGCGATGACTCGCCTATCGCAAATTATCGAGTCAAACGACGCAGAGTGGGAAAAGCTTGTTCGAAGTCCTGAGCAGGTATGCCGTTGCACGGGCATGTCCGCCATTGGCACTTAACAGACATTCGAACATGCCACGGAATGTCCGCTCTTGGGGGTAAAGTGGACATGGCGATTTGCGCTGCGGAATGTCCGCTAATGACCCAAAGCGGTCAACAAACAGGTTGCGACAGACAAAAGGTTGGGCGGGGCCAGTGCCTCTTTCGTCGCGCAAGAACCATTCCAATGGCGGCAAGACCGTGCAAGCGCAGCACTGCTCGATAAGGTACGGAGAACACAACGGTCTAAAGACCGGAGAGCGCAATTGAGTTTCCAATAGGGCTACCTCCTATGGCGATACAGGATGTCCAAAAGCGCCGTCCCGGTGCAACAGAACAACTAATGTTTTTGGCGCAGCGACAATCGTGCTTCTGTTTTTCGTATGGAGTTGCGTCGGATAACGCGAGCACTTAGCAAGACATTGGCTTGGGCACTGCACATGTCCGCTTTCAGGGGTAAAGCGGACATAAGCTGGAAGCGCGAAAATGTCCGCTAATGACCCGAAGCGAACATGAGTAATTTGCCACCCCCATAGGCGGATTTCGTCTGCGTTAGCTGCCGTTCTAGGCTCACGCTGCCATTTTGGAGCCCACGCTCTTCGCCGCCGAAACACGACCAATTTGGTTTCGGGGTTTTAGAGGAGTGATAGGATGCTCCCGTAAGGATGCGTTTCATGCGTGCCAGTTTCAGACAGGTCGTGAGTTTGGTAGCGATCTACGCGGTCGCACTTCACGCAATCCTTTTTGGCGTCGCGCCGGTATTTGCGGGTAGGGCGAGCCGCAAGTGATCCATTCGCTATCATCTGTCATGGCGATGCCCTACTGGTAGCGCCGGTCGAACAGGCCCCAGACAGACACGATAACGTTCCTGGCCAAGCTTGCGACCACTGCAACCTCTGCAGTGTATCGGCTGCGCCGGTCGTCGACCTCGCACTGGCCGGTCATCTTGCACCTACGCGCTCTGCTACAATTGCTGCGGCCGGTATTGACCTCAGCACGTAGCCATCTTGCAATAACGCCACATCTCGCCCGAGGCCCTCCGATTTTCGCCTGACATGCGGTCGCCGGCCGGCGGACCATATCCATCCATGTCGTTTAAGCGAATTTGGAGTAACCCATGTCTACCCGCATCCTATGCGTGGTCCTTTGCGGGGCTGCGGCCCTGCTCACAACCGTTTCCAATGCACGAGCCCACGAGATTGTCGGCAACCGGTTTTTCCGGCGACGCTGACCATTGACGATCCGGGCGTCAACGACGAGTTGGCGTTCCCAACTATTTCGATGTTCAAGACCGGTGATGACCCATCGGTGAAGCAGCGCGATATATCGGGGAGTTCGCAAAACGCATTACGGAAGATTTCGGGGTGTCGTTCTTACCCTCTTACACAAAACTTTACGCCCCCGGCGGCCCAAACATGATGGGCGCCAGCGGCTTCCAGAATTTGGAAACCACATTCAAATATCGAGTGTATAAAAATCCCGAACACGAGTTTGTGTTATCGGCCGGGCTTAGCATCGAATGGGGCGGCAGCGGCGCCCAAGGTGTCGGCGCCGAGCGGTTCACGGTTTACACACCGACGGTTTTTTCGGGAAAGGTTTCGGCGACCTGCCATCAAGCATGAACTGGGCTCGGCCGTTCGCTATTACCGGGCAGTTCGGCTACGCCATCCCCGGCACGCGCTCAACGACGACCGCGAGTATCGATCCCGATACCGGCGATCAAAGCATCGACACGGAATTTAACCCACGCGTGTTTACCTGGGGCGGCTCGCTCCAGTACAGCATGCCCTACCTAAAGTCCGCTGTAGTCGACCTCGGCCTGCCGGATTTCTTCAATCACTTGATCCCGCTAGTCGAGGCGTCGTTGCAGACGCCGGTGTCGAATACTTTCTCGTCCGGGACTGTGACCACCGGCACCATCAGCCCGGGCGTGATCTGGGTCGGGAAGTATTATCAAGTCGGCGTCGAGGCCCTAATTCCCATCAACCGGCAAAGCGGGACCAGCGTCGGCGTCATCGCGCAGTTGCATCTCTACCTCGACGACATTTTCCCTCGACCATTGGGCGGCCGCTATTTGGCAACACCATCGCTTCAGGGAGGCCGATGTTCGGTAACTGACCATGAAACGCCTCTTCATCATTGTTGTGCTTTCGAATTTCTTGCTTCCGACTACGCCCGCACTGAGCCCATGCCATGCTCGATCACGCCAGCCCACGAGTTGGCAGTTCACTGCCCAGCGGGCCACGTGAAGTGACGTTATGGTTCACTCAAAAGCTGGAGCCAGCCTTCAGCACTATTGAGGTGCGCAGCGAGAGCGGTGCCGTGATGTCCAATGGTAAGGCGCAGCTCGACAGAGGCGACCCCACCCAGTCGCATGTGGCCCTCAAACCGCTGTCGCCGGGGACATACAAGGTCATCTGGCGTGTCCTGTCAGTGGACACCCATCGTACGCAGGGCGACTTCACGTTTCGCGTCGGTCAGTAGAACTCGGGCTCGACGCCGAACCGTTTAGAAAGAAGGAACCTCGTCATGAAGTTCATGCCATCAATAACGTTTCAGGCGATTGCACTTGTTATTCTCAGCGCGGTCAGCGTCACCCACGCGCCTGCACAACAGGTCAAAGCCGGTGATCTTGTTCTCGACCATGCTTGGGCCAGAGCAACGCCGTCAGGCGCCAAAGTCGGCGGCGGCTTTCTCACTATTGAGAATAAGGGCGCGGCTCCAGACAAGTTGATGGGTGCCTCAAGCCCGGCTGCTGGGAAGATCGAAGTACACGAGACGGCGATGAACAATGGCGTCGCAACAATGCGCCCGGTGAAAGGTGGCCTATCTATCGCGCCTAATCAATCCGTCACACTCGCGCCCGGTGGCTACCACCTCGTGATGATGGACCTGAAAGGACCGCTTAAGAAAGGCGACAAGGTTCCAATGACCCTGGACATTTGAGAAGGCGGGGGATGTCAAAGTCACATTCGACATACAAGGCGTTGGCGCAACAAGTTCAGAGTCAGATGGACCACTCGATGCCGGGTATGCAGCAGCCGATGAAGATGAACTCAGATCACAAGATGTGACGGTCGATGCGCATGTCCGCTTATGGCACGCTAAACGGACATCGGCTTGTGCGCCGCACATGTCTGCTTTTGACCCAAAGCGGACATTCTAGTTATTCAGCCGCCACTCGCCCCGGCGCATTTCCGTGGGATGTGATCTTGCGCCGAACGATGTCGATGTGACTGCGCAAATTATACAGCTGGTCTGAGAAGGTTAGTGGAAAACGGATGTGGCTGACGGCCTCCTCAATGCGCTCGATTTCGGCTTGCTTTTCAGTCAAACGTTTGTCCATCAGGTCGGCGTCAAACGAAGCTTCCAAAGCTTTGAGTTGGGCGTACCAATAGAACAGACGCCGACGCGTGATCCAATTGTAAGCCGACGGCAGAAAGCGGAACAGTGGGAGGCCGAGCGCTATGGCTGTCACCAGCACTGCAATCGCTCTTTGTGCATGGACGGATAGCCATAAAGGCAAATGCCTCTGCATAAACGAAGGACCGTTTTTGTAGAAATCGATAGCTGCAGGGGCAACAGGATATTCGACGTCGGTGCTGTTAGGAATTCACCGGTGCGCTGAAAGATATTTGGCCCACTATGCAGCTTCTATCATTGTCTGCAACAGGAGCTGGACAATTTCTGGATGAAGATCGCTCCGTACCAATACCTTGGTGGTGGCCCCGATGAGTGGCACGTCATTGGGTGGAATGTTTCGGTCAATATCAATCACACCTTGTGGCAATACCAGCCGAGCGAGTTCAGGGAAAATGCGGGTGAAAGCCTCCGCCGCTGGAAAGCTCATAAGCCGAACGGTTGGGATTTTGCAGGAATGATTTGACGGCCGACGCATCCGGCGCGCCGACGATCCACACAACATCCACCTCGCCGTCATTCATTGCCTCGACCGCAGCTGATCCTGCGAAAGGCAACAGCGTCGCGGTTTCAGAATTCACGCCGCCTTTGCCGAGGATTTGTTCGGCTGCGCGTCGGGTCCCACTTCCCGCCGGTCCTGCGGCGATGCGCTTGCCTTTGAGTTGTATGCCAGACGGTCGGAGATGTCTCTGGTCGAGGAATAAAAAATCCAATACGGTTGATTCAGCGGGCAGGCTCCCAGCGACAGCACTCCTGGTGCAGGCTTCCCTTCCGAGACGCACTCCGGTCACAACGCCAACGTGCTGAATGGCCCATCCATGCATTTCGCGGTCCGTCCCTATCTGCGACTTCTGCGCCATCTATCGGATCTGCCATCTGACCAGTCCGGCCGCCGCGGATCCCGCCAGCAACGCCGAGCTGCACGGTCATTTCTACGCCGGACCCTACGCATCCACTACGAACCCGATCTGTGCTTCGTGCTGACCGGCGACGAGAGCCCTGCGGCTACGTGTTGCGGGGACGCGTGATTCGGACCGCCTTCGCGGCGCGCGCATGCGGGAGTGGCCGCCGCCGCTGCGCAAGCGCTGCAATTCCGCTGCGTCCGCCGGAAGACGCCTCGCCGCGATGCCGAGCTCATCAAGTGCATGCACGCCCCTGGGCGCAGCGTGAACAAGGAACTTGTGGCCACGTATCCCGCGCACACTGCACATCGATCCGCCAGCCGCTGGCGCAGGGCAAGAAAATGGGCCACAAGCTCATGGACGCCTTTCCTCGATCGCTTGACGACTTTGGGCGTGGCCGGTGTTCACCTGGGCACCAACACCGACAATACTCCGAGCCGTGGCGTTCTACATGAACGCGCCGGTTTCACAGAGCAAGGTCAACGGCGGCTCGGCGCTGCCTTCGCCATGCGCCTGCCGCGCGCGGCAGGCGCGTGGATCCGCCGCGACCTGACCTTCCATTCAACGTCCTGTCAGGAACGCGTTACGGTTGCGACACACCGATCCGCGTCACGGCGGCAGCAACTCGCCTATGTCTGTTTCGAGGATGAGCCCGGCCGACGTTCGGCGGCCAAGTTGCTCAGCAATCTCGGCTTGCGCCGCCCCTTGGTAGTGCGTGAAGTCGCAATACGCGAAGCTCAATCCCGCGATCGAGCCACGGAAGCTATTGTCTATTGGTGCGCTCTAGTTAGAATACCGATCACGTTTTCCATGCAGGAGCCGATGCGTTTACACCGGCCGCATTCTTAAAGGGCGAAAGATCCACCGACTTACCGGTGCAGCAGAGTCACAAGGGTTGAGCTGATAATTAATCTCAAGGCGGCGAAAGTACTCGGTCTTAATGTCCCAAATGCGCTAATCGGACGTGCCGACGAGGTGATCGAATAGGCGAGTGAATGTCCGCTTCTGGCACTTATCGGACATCCTAGTTGCACCGCGAATGTCCGCTTTCGAGAGTAAAGCGGACGTAGAAATGCCGTCTACAACACTCTCGCCTGGCGCTTAATCAGGGCAAACTGCCGCTATTCTTTTCTCTTGCTGTCTCATGTCAGCTACGACCGATTGTGTTTCCTCTCCCGCTTGGATTCTATTTGCAAAAAATCTCAATAAATCGGGTGTACGCCGTAATTCCTTTTCACAGTCTGGCGTTAAACCCGGCTTGCCGCTGGACTCATCGGCCTGCGCACCAGCATCGTTTGCCTTGCATCGACCACGGGTGCCTTTGCTTCCATAGCGACAGTGTGGCTTATCCTCGAATAGCTACGGGTTTCGCTGCTTCTCGAAGAGATATTTGTCTAATGACCAGCGCTCCAACGACGATCAGAAACAGCGGGACTAGTACATACAAGAGTCTGTCATGACCCATCTTGGCTGCGAGGCACATCCGCGAGGCTACGCCAAACCGGCTTGCCGACATCCGTAAAATGGTCCGCGATTCTTATCATTTGCGGATCGTCGCTGAACAGCAGACAGCCATCGCAATCCATGTACTCTTTGATCGGCGGAATAAAGCCTGCCGGATTTTCGAAGAGCGCCACCACCATGTGCGATAATTTGATGCCCACGCTGCATGAGCGATGCCGAGTAATAGGTGCTAACGTCACTGCTGACGAGAAGCAGGATTTTCATCTCAGTTCGCCCCGGCTAGACAGTTCTTTCTTTTTGGCTCGGACCGTTACAGCACTCTCAGCAAATCCGAGCAACAAGGGTGCCGGTTCTAATCAGTGACCCGCCGTCGAGTAGGGACCATGTCCGCTATTGGCACTTAGGACCCAAAGCGGACATCACACCTCTTTCAAGCGGCAGAGTTGAAGCGATACGATGTTTCGTCCTGAGCCTTGGGGAGGCGATGCGGCGGCGCGATTTCGTATCATTGATTGGCGGCTCAGCGGTCGTCTGGCCGTTGGTTGCGCGCGCGCAGCAAGGCGAGCGGATGCGACGTGTCGGCGTGTTGGAGAGCCTCTCCGAAGACCCCTACTTGGCCGCATTTCTGCAGGGGCTGCAGCAATTGGGGTGGGCCGACGGCCACAACGTGCGGATCGATACTCGCTGGGGTGCAGGCAATGCCGACGACATTCGCAAGTACGCGGCTGAATTGGCCGCGCTTGCGCCGGACGTCATGCTAGCTGCTGGCACCTCCAGCCGTGGGGCCGTTGTTGCAGGCGACGCCGCACCGTGCCGATCGTGTTCCTGCGGTGTCACTGACCCGGTCGGCGCCGGCTTCGTCGATAGCCTGGCGCGGCCGGGCGGCAACGCCACCGGGTTTCATGCTGTTCGAATACAGCTTGAGCGGGAAATGGCTGGAGCTGCTCAAGACAGATCGCGCCGGGCGTGACGCGAGTGGCGGTCCTTCGGGATCCCGCCATCGCTACCGGGATCGGTCAGTTCGCGCGCAGTTCAGTCCGCGGCGCCGTCGCTCGGGTGGAGGTGAGCCCGGTCAACGTGCGCGACGCCGGTGAGATCGAGCGCGCCGTCGCAGCCTTCGCGCGCTCTCCGAACGGCGGCCTGATCGTGACAGCGGAGCCCGCTGGCGACACGTTCATCGCGACCTGATCATCACGCTGGCGGCCCGGCACAAGCTGCCCGCAGTCTACTCCGACCGCTACGTTCGCCGGCGGGCGGCCTGATCTCCTATGGGCCTGATACGGTCGACCAGTACCGACGCGCGGCCGGCTATGTCGATCGCATTCTCAAGGGCGAGAAGCCGGCCGACCTGCCGGTGCAGGCGCCGACCAAGTTTCGAGCTTGTTATCAACCTCAAGACAGCTAAGGCGCTTGCGGCCTCGATGTGCCGGTGCATCTACGGCACGATTGCTGATGAGGTGATCGAATAACGGTCTTTTTGCTGCAGGTGCATGGTCCGCTTATGGCACAAAGCGGACATCGCCTGGTGCACTGCACATGTCCGCTTTTTGACCCAAAGCGGACATTGCTCGTTCGACTCGGGACTCGTGGGGCGAGGCGACTGGGAACGGTAGCCCGGCGCGATCAAATTATTGCGCTCGCGCGTCATGCAATGAGCATGCTTGCGACCAAGCTATCTTGGCGCTCCTGTTTTAGTTGTCGGGCGTGCCCGCTTGGCGGGAATTTTGTGCGAAAAATTGCGCGACGCGGATCATCGACTATCCCCCGCAAAGGAACACAGACCGCCAACCACAGACACGGTTTCCGTCGTCATTGGGTCACCTGAAAAATTTATCGGAACGGTGCAATAGTCCGCCATTGCGGGCGAGAAAGACTTTGCCTAAACGTTTTACTTTTGCTTTTGGCGGGCTTGATTTTTTATTTAGGGCAGTGGCCGGCAGCGCGGCGTTCACTGCTTGCCCACGCCGACGAGGTGATCGGTCCACCGATTAATGTCTGCTTTCTGGGGTAAAGCAGACATCAAGCCGACATATCCCAATGCACGCCAATGACCCAAAGCGGACTTAACGCTTCGAAGTCGGTCATGGGCAGCCATCTGACAATTTTATGGCGTAAGCAGTTCCTTGCGGTCTTCAATCTGTTCCCCCTCTCTTCTCTTGATGGGGGACGCATTGCTGTTGGCTTGCTTCCCGATTTTCATCTGCACTAACATTTTCTGTTTTGGGCCTGAGCGATAGCGGGTCGCGAAACTCGAGCAGCGATCGGCCACTCTCTATATGGAGGTCAGGTCGCACCAAAGATACGAAGAGAAAGACTACGACCATGAACGCGATGTCGATGACGATTGCTATTTGCACCCGTGCCTCCGACCTAACATTCGGCAATAACTAATTCATTTTTGGGGTTTGATGCTCGCGAGCTATGCGGGCAACCTGCCGACAAAGTACTGTTGCCTTAGCCAGTAGCCCGCCGGAAATCTTGAATAAGCCATTGATTTTTCGTTGAGGCGGGCCTGATTTTTGGTCGATGCGGCCCTGAGGCCTTTGTCCGCTTTCGGCCCAAAACGGACCGCCTGGCGAGGTCAACCCGCTCGGTCACCCGGGTCAAAAACTCGATCTTTTTTCGGTTTTTCTCGTCGTAATTGGGGATCAGATGTCTGTATCGATCAATGATCGCGGCTGATCTCCGAATCTGCGATTCATCAAAACCAAGGTATATTCTGCCCAAAAGTTTTTGAACTGAATGGCCGGCTTGTTGCTCGATCGGTTAGCAGAGAGATTAAGAGACATGTTTTCCGCGATTGGCAGTCAGTCCACTAGCCACATCTGATCTTGACTAAAGGCCTCGTTTTTATCAGCGGCCCACCACAGGGACGCTACGAACATTGTAATGATCGCCAGTTCGATCGCGAGGACTCGAGTTTTTCAAGGTGGCTCCTCACGTTGACGACACAGCTCAGATACCTCCTCATCCGACGAGGGTCTTGTAGAACTCCTGCATTTTTCCCTGATTTTTGGTGATGCGGGCCTGAGAAGGAAACGTTCGTCCGCGCAAGTGGGAGATGTCCGCTATTGGCATCGCACATGCTGCTTACTGCGCGGAATGTCCCTATTGAGGGTAAAGCGGAGGCAAAGCAACGTCCGCTTCTCGTAAGTGTTGGATATCGGCTGTTGTGCACCAGCAAATGCTCCACCTAATTGAGGTCGTACCGGTTCAAAAACAAGTCCGCATCTTGGGCAAACTCACTCCAGGCGCCAGCCTGAATTCGGACGATCGGCTTGTAGCCACCGTTTCCGTCTGGTTTGAATACGGACGCTTCACCCTCGCGGACGTCGAACCAATCTTTTGCCGAAGGCATCCAAGATGTTCGGCTTGTGCGTGACCACAATGACATTAGCGCCAGGAGGCGGCACCGTAGCAACGATCTTACGTAGGGCGGCGGCGCGTCGATTGTTCTCAATCGGTGTAACCACGAGCCCGCCTTCGGTGTAATCGGCAGACGCCTTGACTTCGCCGAAACCCATCATCTCGCCGGTGTCGATTGCCCGCTGGAACAGGCTGGTGTGGACCTGTCCAACAGGGATGCGGAGTTTGCTCAACGACTCGCCTATCGATTTCGCAAGTCTACGACCTTCGTCGTTGAGTTGGCGTTGCTGGCCGATATTCTTCGGATTGAGTGGATCGGTGTCGGCCTGATCTTGGTAGGTTGCACCGTGGCGGAAAACGATGACAAAGCCGCCGTTATGCAACGCATTGATCCATTCAGCCTGCGATGGCACGGGCTGGCCGCTCATAGGTCCCGACATAAATGCCAGAAAGGTGAACATCGATGCCCATCGAACAATCCGCATTACCATGAGGTCCTCCTCGTTTTTGAATGACAGGCCATGCGGGGACTCAAGGGCATTCAACCTTCCCGCTACCCGTTTCTGTGATCTATTCGGCCTTGATGCCGGCGGTCTGAATCACCTTCGCCCATTTTGGGATTTCGGTCTGGATGCGGCTGGAGAATTCTTCCGGCGTGCTGTCGATTGTATCAAAGCCCAGTGACGTGAGTTTCTGGGCAGCTTCCGGCTCAGTCATCGCCTTGCCGATCTCGCGATGGAGCAGCTCGATAATGGGCGGCGGCGTGTGGGCGGGGACAAGAACGCCCGATATCGTGTCGGACTCCTGACCGGGCAATCCCGCTTCAGCCATTGTCGGCACGTCGGGCAGCGCCGGCGTACGCTTCGGCGTTGTCACCGCTAATGCGCGCAACCGTCCTTCCTTAACTTGCGGAACGGCGGGCGTGAGTACGGTGAAGGCAATCGGCGTATGGCCGGCGAGCACCGACTGGACGGCTGGCGCCGCACCAGCGAATGGCACCGGCACTGAGATCGAGATCTTGCGAATGCCTGAACATTTCGCCGGACAGATGTGACGTGGTGCCGATGCCGGAGTGAGCGTAGCTGTATTTGCCGTTATTTGCCTTGAGAAACGCAATGAGCTCTTCCACGTTGCTCGCCGGAATCGACGGATGAACCAGCAACACGTTGGGGGTCGTGACCGCCAGGGTGACGGGTGCAAAATCCTTGAACGGGTCGTATGGAATTTTCGGGTAGAGGCTGGGATTGACGATGTAGCTCGTGCTCACAACCATAATGGTGTAGCCGTCGGAAGCCGCTCGCGCTCCGGCGCCCATGCCAAGATTTCCACCAGCGCCCGGCTGGTTCTCGACATAGAACTGCTGACCGAGACTGCGTGAGAGATTTCCTGCGACAATCCGTGCGAAAACATCGGTTGGGCCGCCGGGCGAAAAAGGCACGATCACACGCACTGGCCGCGCCGGATAGGTTTGTGCCCTTGCAATGCCTGCCAATGGTCGGCAGCGCCAGCGCGCGGTCAGAAACAGAAATCGACGTCGTAGCAAATCCATCAAATACCTCTGTCGGTGCAGCGCAACGTGTTCAAAGCGACGTGACCCAGACGAGCGTGAAATGTTTTGCTTTTGACCCAAAGCGGACATGCGGATGTTCGGGCGAAGGACTAAATTACTGCCCCATACATCGCTTCCCCCGATAGCTGCCTGCCGGACGAGTCAAATTTCATTGCTTCACAGGCACGGCTGCGAACCCCGTTGAGATCTGCCTCATAGAAAATAATCAGATCGTTGGAATCGGAATGCCAGACAATGTGGTCGAGTTTGAACTCGATCTTTTCGATCTTCTTTGCAGCTAGATGCCAGTATTCCGATAGCGCCTTTTTCCCTCTATCACTGGATTGCCGACAAAGCTTACGGCTATGGGGCTGATGAATTTTGCGTCCTCAACATAGTGCTCCAGTACTGCACCGACGTCCTTTTGTTCCAAGCTCTGATCCAGTTCGTCGCGAATGCGTTCGCCTCAATTCGATCTATCATAAGCTCCAATGGTAAACCCGCGCCACCGATACCGGGGCAGAACTGGGGCGCGCCGGCTAGCGGCATGTCCACTTTGTTGCCCTTCTTCCTGTTTTCCCGAGATTAGTCGCGTCACAAATCAAGTTGCTGCCAAGAATCGTTTGATAATAGGTGAGCGTGTTTTGCAATCTCGCGGAGAGCTTGACGGCGTCGCGTCTCCGTGAGTGCTTCCATGAAGCGGACGAAGAAACCCTTCCGTGGTTTGGCCAGCACTGGTTCATCAACATCGGTCGCGAACTTGCGAATAACCTCAGTCAGCAATCATCCGGTCTCTCCTTTTCGAAGATCTGTTGCCAACAAAAACGCAGGCGGCAGGGGCGTCTGCGTGGGAGGAAAGTTGGCGCGATATAGCTGCCTGACCGGCGGCAAGCTTGAAGAAAATCCTGATTTTTCTTTGAGACGGGTCACTTTTCGTTGAAGGGGCGGCCTCCCTGGCGCCGCTACACCGAACTGGCACCAGGCGGTTCAAAATCGTTGGTGTTGAGGGTTCGGGGCCTATGAATGTCCGCTGCCTGGCTTGCAAACCAGTAGACGCATCCAAGCTTTCCGGTGAGTAAAAGCGGACATGGCTTCCCGCGCGCCGCCTAGGGGAGCCAGTTTCGCCTCGCTCGCCTTACATGACGTCGATGGCCCCATCCGTCACGCCAAGCCGGACCGGCGTACGCATACACAGGAGGTGCCGCATACACGCGCGGTGCCGCATAGACCGGATATTCATCAACCACCACTGGCGGCGGCGCTACAATGACAGGCCGGCGAACCACGACGGTCTCGGAAACGATGGGAGCCGGCTCCTCGACAACGACAGGCGGCGCAGTCCGGTACTCGTACGGGTGAACTTCCCGCTCATAGCTTGGAACTTCGCTATAGCGAGAGTTACCGGCAGATCGGCGGCCACTGCCGGCGAGGCAAGAGCTAGTGCACTTGCTGCACCCAAGATCGCTTTACGCATCTACGTTGTTCCCTTGTTTGTCGCCCTGTAGCGAGCAAACGCGGGAACACGTTGTTGGGTCCATGAACGGGTGTTCAGCCGCGACAACATATCCCCAAAGGCATTCAGTGAGTCGCATGAAAAACGCGGCGCTAAGGCTGGAGCTTCTTCGTCTGCGCCGCTTTTGGCCCCTGGAGGGGACAGCGGGGAACTGTGACTGACGTTCGGCGTTGATTGAGCGATTGGGCGTCTTGAACATTGGGAGGAAATTAGTGCGCACCTGGGCATCCTAATTTGCAGCAGTTGCCGATGCTTTCGTTGAGTTCGGCCTTTACCGCAACGCAAGCAGCCACAAGAGATCGTGACTAATGTACCCGCCTCGCCTGAGCACACCTGACACGACCCACCTTTTACCTTGCAGCGAGAGGCGAAGAAGCGCGGGTGCCAAGTCGGCATGGTTTTGCCCCCGCAGGCCAAGCAAAGAAACAGGTAGAGGGAAGCGCGTTCCGTTGTTAGTCGACGCAATCAGAGAAGGCGTGCATTAGGCTTCGGTTTGGACTGGAGCCTTTCGCTTAGATGTCCCTGTTTAAATCTTCGAGGCGTCGTTGAGTTGAAATTCGAGGGGCTGCCGAACCAAGTTTCGTCCGATGTCGCCGCTATTTGGCACTTCGACCAGGACATGCCGAGTTGCCGCATGCGCCGCTTTCGGGGGTAAGCGGACTTTTGGGCATCTTTGTCCTCTCATAGCAGAGGCGGACATAAGCAGTTCGTTCCATCCGCATTAGCTGCGATTTTCACCGTCAAGCGATTAGTCATCGAAGGTTCCAGGAACGGAATGAAGGGTTCCTATGTTGGGTTCTCATAACAGTGCAATCTACGGTAGCCATAAGAGGTCACCCGCTGACCCGTGCTGAGGAGTATAGGCATCTCGCGAAAAGGTCCGCGCCCGGGCTGCCGGGGGAGAAAGCCCGATACTAAGAGGCCGAATGGGAAAATTTGGCCGAGGGCTACGTTCGCCTGGCGGGACCAAACTGGCGGCAGAGCAGAACAACTTAACGATACCCTCTGCGCAGCCCGATCGCGTCGGTTTCACGGGTAAAGAAAATCAACCGAACGATGCCGAACCTAATGGAGGCGGCGATGAATGGAACGCATCGGCATTCGCCCAACAAGCGTTGAGCAGCCCAGCGCGATGGAGATCGAGCAAACGTCGGTCTGACAGTTGAGCTCGCGAGTTCGCGGAGCCTGGCAGTGAGCCAGAGCGAAAAGTTGCAATGGACCCACGAGGTTTACTGAGGCATCCAATAAAATGGCCAAAGACTTCGAGAGCCAGTCATCCGCCATTCGAGAGCACACACGACCACTTTGACAGAAAGCGCTCTCAAACAGTGTATTGACTTTGGGTGAGAAGTGTTTGCGTGCGAAGAGCCAGACGAACTCGTAAAGTTGCCACCAACTGAATTTATCTCGCAACAAGCTCAGATCTTTGCCGAGCAGACGAAAGGCTAGGCGACCAAAAATTCAAAACGCAACACAAGCTGCGTACAACACATTAGCGGACACCGCTCGGAAGACTGAAGCAATCAGATACTCGCGCAGATCAATCCTTGAAGCGCCACCGTTCTGAAGCCTAAGATCGTAACTCAAAGGAAAGACAGGCTCGATCATTGCCTGGCCCATTTTTCTCGATCAGAACATTAACGCCTCGAATAATCACGCGATATGCCGCTTTTGGCACAAAGCAGACATCAGGAACGCTGCACCGCCAAAGAATTATTTGAGCAACAGCACTTAAGCGACGACCTCGTGAAGCTGTAACGGCTCTTCCCTGACCGAATACCATTGAGCACGGGCGGCCGCGTGTCGCTTGCCATTTTCGGATAGCGGCAGGTGCAGCGCATTGAGCAGAGCGATCACCTCTTCGCGCGCAGTGACGTGCGACCTATTAGGTCGCATGCCGAGTGTCACCTTGTCGAGATCATCGAGCGCGGTCAAGCCGCGCGGGAAAAATTCCCGGTAAACCAGGCGCTCGGCAAATCCCTCTAGCCAGCGGAAGCCCATACGTTTGGCCAATTCGGTCAGTCCCTCGCCGACAAGGCGCTTGTTGCGCGAGCCAAGCTCGGACAGACGATTTCGCACCACAATCCAGTCAGTCAGCCGGCCGTCGAACAGACGCCGCTGGTGGCGCGCCTCGCGCACCATCTTGGCGTAGTGACTTTCGCCAGTGACGGCAAAATTGATTGGATCGAGGGTGGCGAGCACGTCAAAGTCGAGGAAGCTGTCGTTGATCGGCGTGACCAGGGTGTCGGCCATGGAATGAGCGAGCCGCATCAAAAAGGTGTCATTCCCGGGCGTATCGACTACCACGAAATCATGCGTGCGCTCAATCGCGCTGACGGCGGACGGAGAAGTTGGCGACCTCGGTCGTCTCGTTGGCTTCCATAGAGCTGGTCTCAGCGCGCTCGATACAATAATGCGTCGGCAGCTCGAGCTGTATGCGCGTGCGCTCAGCCCAGGCGCGGCGGTTCTCGATGTAATGGGTGAAAGTTTTCTGCCGGCTGTCGAGATCGACAGTGGCGACGCGCTGGCCCGCCTTAAGCAACGCCACCGCGATGTGCAACGCTGCGGTGGATTTTCCCGAACCACCCTTCTCGCTTGCGAAGTACGACCACGTGCGCAGGCTGAGGAGCTTTTTGGATCGGCTGGACCAACATGAGCGCGGACGCCGTTACGGGCCGATGTTCAACCCGCAGGTCTACGGATGAGATGGGCCTGTCTTCCGCTTCGCTAACAGGCCATATCAGTTTTTGAATTGGACCTGGGGCAACGTCTTACCGTCGCGCGCTTGTGCGGGGTATTCGCGAGAAAAATTGCAAGACTGGGTCAGCGGAGGCCAGCTACTTTGCGCCAGCGAACGCCTGCCTGATCTTAGGGCCGGGCATTTTGCGAAACGCCTGCAAGCTATTGATAAGCTGTGGAGGTGTTTAGGGCCACTGAAACCAAACCTTGAGCGATCACACGTTCATGCGGACATTCCAACCGTGGTCCCTAAACGTCTGATTTGGGGTAAACCAGACATCGCGCGGACCTGCAGCAAAACCGGTCGATCCAAAAGGATCAGGTCGAGGAGACCCCGCGTCCTACGCGAGATGTGGGACAAGGCTGACCGCGCGATTGACGAGACAGACCGGGCGTCGGCGCAGTTAAGGCTAAAGGTCAGCCTTTGCTTACATGTCCGCTTTCGGGGTAAAGCGGACATGGCGTTCCACTACGGAATGTCCGCTAATGACCCAAAGCGGACAAGCGCTGATGCGTTTTCAAATGTCTGCTTTCGGCACAATCTTTGCGGTCTTTTTCCGTCGTGTAATACCTCAGCGATCTTGGACGCAATTCGACGTGATGTAGCCCCGACACGTCTTGTTACCTCCCTGTTTCTGCGCGTCCCAAATTTGCACAATCACTAGCATTCAAGGCGTGGCAACTTCTAGTGACCTTAGTTTTTTCGCCTTTCCCGTTTACCCATGTGCATTCGAGTTGGCATTGCTGCTGTTGGGCCGGTGCGATTGAGAGGATCGCTATCAGTCCCACCGCCAGCACCACCTTTTTCAGCATCGTCGCCTCCTTGATCGTAAAGACGCGACACTATGAGATCGCTCTTCCAGTGTACTGGTTTTGCCGATACGATGCCCTGTCTTTTAGCCTCAAGGGACGCAATGAGACGGCGCGACTTCATCACGCTTCTCGGCGGGCGGCTGCTTGGCCCGGTGGCGGCGCGGGCGCAGAAGCCCGAGCGGATGCGGCGGGTCAGCGTTCTGGTCGGGCTCGACGAAAAAGACGCTGAAGCACAAAGGCGCGCCAAGGCATTCCGACTGGGGATGCGCGATCTGGGGTGGATCGAAGGACGCAACGTTCAGATCGAAATTCGGTTTACCGAGAGCAATCTTGAGTCAATCAATAAGCATGTGGCCGAGGTAACTGAGGCTGGCGCCAGACATTATTGTTGCAAATAGCACTCCGGTCATTGCTGCGCTGCGCGCCACCAAGAGCACCATCCCGATCGTATTCGCGATGGTGAATGATCCGGTCGGTCAAGGGATTCATTTCAAGCCTTGCACACCGGGAGCTAACATTACCGGGTTCTCATTTCATTGATTTCGAAATGGTTGGCAAATGGATCAACCTGCTCGGCGACGTCAAGCCAAGTCTGTCGCAAGTCGCATTGATGTTTAATCCGGATACGTCGGCCTATTTTGACGACTTCCTGCGGTCATTTAAAGCATGTCGCAGCAATCAACCCCGGTCGAGGTACAAGCAATCCACGTTCGGAGTGCCGCCGAGGTTGAGTCGGCGATCGCCAAGATTGGGACGCGATCCGGGCTGTGGTTTGATCGCTGGATCGGACATCTTCATCGTCGGCGTGCGCAAGGCGATCGTGAAGTCGGCAGAGGAACACCGAGTGCCGGTCATTTCCCCTATCGACAATTCGTCGTTGATGGGAGTCTGATGTCCTATGGGCCCGATACCGCCGATATCTTCCGGCGTTCAAGCACGCTATGTTGATCGCATTCTTAAGGGCGAACCGCCGAGCAATTTGCCAGCGCAAGCACCGAGCAAGTTCGAACTCGTCTTCAATCTCAACACGGCCAAGGCGCTCGGCCTCTCGGTTCGCAAGCTCATTCCTACAGCTCGCCGACGAGGTGATCGAGTGAAGCGGCGCAATGTCCGCTATTGGCACTTAGCGGACATTGCCTGAGTTGCACTGCACATGTCCGCTTTGGGGGTAAGGCGGACATCGCTTCCGCATCGCAAAATGTCCGCTAATGACCCAAAGCGGACATTGACGGCCCGCAACATCTGAAAGAACCTTCGTGCTACAATATGATGAGTGGGCTGGTAGGTCTATCATGCAGCGGCTAATCCTCTGAGTATTTGCGTCTCAATCAAGAAGACGTGAAATGGCAACGCGAGAGTCCCGTTTAGCTCAATTCAGCCAAGGTGTCCCTAAAGAAAATCGTCCTTTGGAAATCCTTTGCGAGGATCAGAGCGGTACTTACATATTTCCGTATCCCTGCGAGTGGTCAGAAGGCGCGTGGCGGAAAGTTGGAAGCGCTAAACACATTGAAGCAACCGTAATCGGTTGGCGTGTCGTGCCCCGCTTTCGGCGATGACCCTCGGCAAGCGCCAGTTGCAATCCGTGCTTATATCCGATCGATGTGCGGTCGCTTCACCAACCGGCTGACGTGGCGCGAGATCGTCGCGCTCTATCGCCTGTCCGTGCCCGCCAGCCCTGAGCGCAATCTGCCGGCTCGCTACAACATCTGCCCTACCGACACGATAGACACGGTGGTCGAGGAGGACGGCAAGCGCGACCTTGTGCCGATGCGTTGGGGGCTCGTGCCGTGGTGGTGGAAGAAGAGGGCGAAGGATGTCCCCGCACACGTTCAACGCCCGAGCCGAAACTATTGCTGAGAAGCCGATGTTTCGGGATGCGTTCAAGCGCAGACGCTGCCTCATTCCCGCCTCGAGGTTACTACGAGTGGCAGAGTACGCCCACCGGCAAGCAGCCGTACTACTTCTCAACGGAGAATGGGGCACCGCTGACCATCGCCGGGTTGTGGGACGAGTGGAAGGACATCGAGACCGGCGTGCCGCTGAGGTCGTGCACGATGATCATCACCACCGCCAACGAGTTCGTGGGCAAGATCCACGACCGGATGCCGGCACTGCTGACGCCCTATCAGTTTGACTCGTGGCTGTCAGGAGGCGCGGGCCCGGAGTTGCTCAGGCCCTGGGATCAGAGGTCACTGCAGATGTATCCGGTGTCGCGGAGGGTGAACAGCTCGAAGGCGGCGGGCGACGATC
>ERZ1370068.7894-contig-6786_pt1 | contig 56210 bp, 59 predicted proteins | sample MGYA00561227_ERZ1370068 | MGnify/ENA primary metagenome ERZ1370068 (study PRJEB38410, sample SAMEA6850437) | metagenome | study: Metagenomic assessment of the ecological functions of the soil: analysis of the soil microbiota associated with the... | reverse complement strand
AGCGGGAAGCGCTCGGGGTCGATGTCATACGCGAGTGCGATCGTGCGCTTCGGCCGGTTCGAGGATCGCCCAGCATCTCGAAGCCCGGGCGAGCAGGGCGTGGTCTCCGGGAGCGTCGGGGCTCACCGCCAGCGCGCGGCGGGCGTCGTCGCGCGCCGGGGCGAGGCTCGGCCAGCCCGTAGTGGGCGGACGCGCGCAGGTGAAAGAGCAGCGCGGGATCGGCGGAGCGCTCGGCGCCGCGCAGCGACTCCAGCGCGCGCGCCGCGTCCCCCTCCTCGATCGCGACCGCGGCATCCACCACCCGGAGATCGGGATGCCCGGGCGGCGCGCCAGCAGGCCCTCGATCGCCGAGCGGGCGGAAGCGACCTGCCCCTCCTCGAGCAGATCCACACCTGCTCCACCGACTCCCCACTCGGTCTCATCCAGCGTCTCGTATGACATGCCGGGTGTCCTCCGGGCGCACAGTAGCGCGGAACGGGGCGCCACCGCACCGCTCGCGGGCGCACGGCGCCGGCGGGCTGCGGGCCGCGTTTTCGGGTTCGCTTTTTCAGCTTTCAGGGGGCGCAAACTCCACTAGAGTGACCGCTGTCGCCCAGACTTCCACGGAGGGAACGCCATGACCCAGACCCAGACGCTGAAGCGGCTCCAGCGCGCGGCGCGCGGGCGCTCAGGGGCCATCTCAAGCGAGCCTACCAGGTGATGGTTACGAGGCCAGTGACCCGTGCGCATGGGCAGGGCGCCGTGGCCGCACGATCCGCGCCGATTGCACCGTGAACGGGCTGGTGCGGCGATCGAGCTGCGCCACTTCGGGCTCACGCGTTACGGGTTCGAAGTGCGGGTGGTGCACGCCCACTCGCACCGCCGCGTGCCGGGGGCGGATCTCCTGCTCACCTACCGGCTCGAGGAGCCGGCGAGAAGCTAGGGCGCCGCGGCCATGGGGCTCCCGCCATGAGGCTCCCAACAGAGCGCCGGGTCGCGATTGGCCGTGGCGGGCCGCGCGCGGGCCGGGTCTGAACTTCGCGCCGCCTCGGATCCCTCACGCACTCTCCTCTGGAGGTCCTCATGCCGAGTCTCAAGCCGGTCGCACTGCTCGCGGTGGCGCTCGCCTTCGCGCGGCGCCGCGCGCCTCGCGCGCCGCCGACATCCCGACCTATCGCACGCCACCCAAGGTGGTGGCCGACATCCTCACCGCCCCGCGCGTGCCGCGCGGCGTGCCGAAGGTGTTTCGCCCGGACGGGGCACGCATGCTGCTGCCGACCAGCCGACGCTGGATCCCCGATCTCGATCCTGGCCGAGCCGGAATCAGCGAAGCTGGCCGGCCCCGAGCTGCTGCCGGCGCTGCGCTAGCGAGCCGCGATGCCAGCCCAAAGAAACACGCGCGGTGAGCGGATACTCGATCGTCACCGCCGCCTTGGCGGCCCGTGCTGCGTGCGCGCCGAGCTTCCCGGCGGCGCCCGGGTCGGCGCGCTTGCGTGCGGTCCAACTCCGGCCGCCAGGTCGCGACCTGTGGTCTACGCGGCGGGCGGGGGCGAGCCGTGGCTGGTCGACGCGGCGACCGGCAAGGCCCGGCGCTGCGAGGGCGACCATCCCAACACTACCGTGATCCCGAACGCTCCCGCAAGAGTGGCATCGAACGACGACCGTTTCCTGTGGTGCATGCTGGGTGCCCGCGGACCAGGCGGCCGCTCGCCGCGGCGAAGCCGCATTCCGCCCCGTCCGCAGGTGCGCGTCGGCGCCGGCAAGCCCACGCCGCAGCGCACCGCCCGCGACGTGCTAACAAGAACGCCGATGATCAGGCGCGCGGCTCGCCTGGTTCGTCGCCTCTCGCAGATCCGCGCGGGTGCCGGTGGACGGGGTGCCCCGGTCATGGTCGGCGCGCCGGGCCTGATCGGCGGCCTGGAGATCTCGCCCGACGAAGCGGTTCGTGATCGTGGATCGCTTCCCGGAACGGTGCCGCTGGGGTTCCCCATCTTCCTCTTCCCGCGCGCGATCGAGCTGTGGAGCGCCGACGGCACGTTGGCGGCCAAGATCGGCCAGCTGCCGCCCAACGACCGAAGTGCGGTCTCGAGTGTGTGGCGATCGCTTCGGCCTCGCGCGATCCCGTTCTGGATCGCCGAGACGGGCAGTCGATCTTCTACTTCTCCTGGCGGGATGCCCCCGGCGCCGATCCGCTCCAGGCGATCAAGGATCCGAAGCTGCCCCAGCCCGGCACCGACCGGCTCATGCGACTCGACGCGCCGTTTCTGCCGGCGAGCCGAAGGTGGTGATGACCAGCGACCACCAGCAGCTCTGATTTCGCGTCGTTCACCTCCCGGCGGCAAGCGGCTGGCGTTCCACGAGCAAGTACCAGCCGGCCCGGCACGAGCGCACGGGCTGGATCGACGTGTGGGCGCCGAGCCTCGCAGCGCCAGATCCGGGCGTCGAGCGCTCGACCTGAAGGCGCCCACGACGATCCCGGCCGCATGCTGTTCAAGCGCGACGGCCACCGCAGCGTGGCTCTGGACCACGGGCCGACGGCGCCGGGCTCTACTTTGCCGGCGACGGATTCAACAAGGACGGCCAGCGTCCAGTTCCTGGACCACTGCTGGATCTCGCCAGCGGCAAGACCACGCGCCTCTACTCAGAGCGATGCTGCGCGCACCTCTGAGCTGCGGCGCTGGTGCCGCTCTCCGCCGACGGCAAGCGCTTCATCACCTCGCGCCAGTCCAACCGCGAGGTGCCCAGCTTCCTACAGTGCGCAAGACCGGCGACAAGCTCGAAGGGGAGCCGCATCAGCGACTTTCGCCGACCCCGCAGCCGGCAGCTTACCGCCTCGCAGCGCTTCCAGTTCACGTTCAAGCGCGACGACGCGCGTGGTGCTGAACGCCGAGGTGGTGCTGCCGCGCCGACTGGAAGCCGGGCTCGCCGCCGCTGCCGACCATGTTCTGGATCTACCCGAACGACTACCGCTCGGCCGCCGCGGCGTCGCAGAACCGGCGCTCGCCGAACCGCTTCCCGTCCCAGAGCCCGCTGAACCCGAGGTGCTGGTCACGCAGGGCTACGCCGTGGTCAAGCCCGACCTCGCCATCGTCGGCACGAACGACCAGTACGTCGACCGAGCTGCAGCGCTCGGCGCAAGGCGGCGGTGGACGAGTGCGCGAAGCGCGGCTTCACCGACCGCGATCGCGGATCGTGCGTGGGCGGGCCACTCGTACGGCGCGTTCTCGACCGTGAACTGCCTCGCGCACACGACGCTGTTCCGCGCCGGGCTCGGCGAGCGACGGCGCCTACAACCGCACGCTCACGCCGTTCACGTTCCAGGCCGAGGACGCGCAACCTGTGGGAGGCGCGCGACACCTACCTGCCGATGTCGCCGTTCCTCTACGCCGAACCAGATCGACGGCGCCGCTGCTGCTCATGCACAACCAGGACGACACCAACGTGGGCACGAACCCGATCCAGAGCCAGCGCCTGTTCGAGGCGCTGAACGGGCTGGGCAAGACCGTGCAGCTCGTGGAGTACCCCTACGAGGACCACGGCCCGGCCGCGCCGCGAGACCGTGCTCGACTACTGGGCGCGGGCGCTCGGAGTGGTTCGACCGATACGTGAAGAACGCCGGCGGAAGTGCGCCGATGCCATCAGGCTCGGGTCGCGCTGCCGTTCGCTGAGCGGTCCCGCGCCTCTCGAGCGAGGGGACGCTGAGGCCTCGAGTTCCACAGGGACCTGACCGATGACCGGCGGGCGGGGCTGCCTGAACTCGTTCCCAGGCTCGATCTCGGCGCAGCGCGGCCCGGAACTCGGGCCCGCGATCTGTCTCGGCCGCTGAGGCTGACCGCAGCACCCGTGAGACCCAGCTCTACTGGTCGGTTCGCTGCGCCTCGCTGCCAGTCCTGCAGTAGCGGTGCATCGCCCGGCTGGCGCCTCGCTCGGCGCCGCTCGACCAAGGCATCCTCGAGCCCAACAAGCTTGATCATCCTCTCCACGACCGACGTGAAGGGGAGAACGAGCCCTGTGGCTGACACACGCCCAAAGGGGTCTCGCCCGGCGGGCGAGTTTCGCGGACAGCATCGAGACTGCAGCTACAGCCAGGTCCTGCTGGTGGACACCGGCGGCTTCTTCCCTGAAGCAGCCGACTCACCCGAGTACAGGACGTCGCTGGTTCCTGATGGACGCCATGAAGCTGCTCGGGCACCGACGCCGTCGGCACGGGCGAGAAGGAGCTGAGCTACGGCCGTGACTCGTGCCTCAAGGCGAACGCCAGAGCGCAGCGGTGCTGCCGCTACGTGTGCTGAACATGTTCATGCAAGAAGACCGGTAAGCCGCGCGCTGACGCTCCATCATCAAGACCGTGGGCAACGGTCAAGCGTCGGCATGTTCGGCCTGATCAGCGACAAGGTGCGACCTACGGCCCGTCGCACGACTCGCTGCGCGTCGAGGAGCCGGCGCGACCGCCAACGCGCGTGGTGGCCGAGATGAAGCAAGAAGGGCGCCACCGTCATCGTGCTGCTCTCGCAGCTCGGCAAGGTCGAGAGCGAGGACCTGGTGCCGCCGTGCACGGCATCGACGTGCTGGTGGTGGGCCACGACGTGCCGCGTGCTGCAGAAGGGCCGGATGATCAAGAACACCGTCGCGTGCTACGGCGGTGAGCAGGGCCAGTACATCGGCCGCACCGATCGTCACGCTCGACGCCCCAAGGCACCGCAGGCCACGGGCGACAACGACGTGTTCATGCTCGGCCCCGAGGTGGGCGAGAGGCCGGAGGTCGCGAAGCTGGTCAAGGCGTTCGACGACGCGTTCAACGAGAAGCTGCGCAAGGTCCAGAAGGAGCGCGCGGCCGAGGCTGCAGACAAGAGCCGCAGGCGCCACGGAAGCCCGGATCGCTACCTGGGCTCCGAGCTCGTGCGTGCGCTGCCACCAGCGCGAGGGCGAGCAGTGGAAGACCACCGCGCACGCGGTGGCGTGGCAGACGCTGGTCGGACAGCAAGAAGGACGTCAACGCCGGAGTGCGTGAGCTGCCACGTGGTGGGCTACCAGCAGGCCGGGCGGATTCCAGAGCCGCGGCACGACGCGCCCAAGCTCGCCAACGTCCAGTGCGAGAACTGCCACGGCATGGGCACCATGCACGAGGCGTTCGCCAACCCGCACAAGACGGTGACCGAGCAGGCTGTGCCAGTGCACCTGCTCACCAGGGCGAGAACGACCCACACTGGAACTTCAAGACCAAAGCTCGCCATGATCGTGCACACCAACAAGTAGCGGCGACACGCTCAAGAAGAAGACCGGCGCCACCACGATGCCCAAGACCACGGGCTCGAACTAACGATTGAGTCGTGCGGCCCACCTGGGCGAGTCCGGCCTCAGCGAGAGGCCGGGCCGCCCGAGTGTTTTCGGGCGATCGGTTGCTCGCGGGGATCGGGCGCCGCGCGCGCGGGCGCTGGAGCCGGTCTGGGCCCCGGGTCATTCCAGAGCCGCCGCCGGCGTTCTCCGGATCGTTCCGCGCCGGCCCTCGCCCGGCGAGCGATGCGCCTGCGGCGCACGAACTCGGCGCCGAACGTGCGCTCGGCGGTGAACTGGTTGTGCGCGCGGCAACGAGCTGGATGCCGTCCACGGTCGGCTTCGCTCACCGCGCGCGACCTCGAGCACATGGTCGAACTCGAGCGGCCGGCGCGCTTCGCAGCGATGACCGTTCTCGCCCACGAACGTGCACTGCCCGCCATCCCGCTTCCAGACCGCGCGCGCGGACGTGCAACGGGATGTAGCGCGGGTTGGCAGCTCCGTCGCCGGCCGCGGCGCGCGGCCGCGGCGGTGGCGCCAAACTTCTGCTTCTCGAGCTGGGCGATGGCCAGATCCAGCACCCGGTCGAGCACCTGGGCCAGGTCACCGCTCGGGATCTGGTGCCCGAGCAGCTCCTGCGCGTAGCGCAGCTTCTCGCTGCGTCTCCCGGCTCAACGTCGCCTGGAGCGCCACCGACTGGGACGAGAGCGGGCGTCATCCGGCCCCGGCTCTCCACTCGTCCCGGGACGAGTTGCGGCGAATCCGAGCTCGATTTCGCAACGACTTGCGGGTCGTCAACATGCCCTGGGCATGTTCCTCTGCGGCTGAGGTCGACCGGCATCTCGGCCACCCACGTCAGCAGGTCCGACTTGGGAAACCGCTCGGCCAGCAGTCGCTCGATCTCGACTTGGTCTTGTGCCCGGCGGCAGCCGATGAGGTCGGCCGCGCGTTCTCCTCGACCAGATGGGGTGCGAGGAGGCACCACGCGCGCTCAGGTGCAGCCGTCCGCTGGCCAGCCGCCGCGAAGATCACCGGGAACCGTCGCGCCGCCCGCGCTGCATGAGATGCGTCTTGGCGGCCGCATCCTCGGACAGGTGCAGCTCCCGGACGCAGTAGAGATACATGGAAGGATGGCCCGCCGGCAGGTAGAGCCTGCGCTCATCCACCTCGGCGATGTGGGCCAGCATCTCGGCGGTGGTGATGCGGTCCTGGGCGACGAGCGCGATCAGACCACGGAGCAAAGACTCATCCGACAGGTGCGACAGCGAGTAGCGCTTTCACGGGACACCTCCGCTTCGGGGCGGGTGTCGAGGGCCGTGGCGGGAGCCAACACACGATCTTCATAGCACGAGCGAATTCCGGCGCTCTGCAATGCCCGCCGTGGCGGCCACGAAAGGGCTCGTCTCGAAATCCGTACGACAGGCACTCGATCGCGGCCGCCCAGGCCCACGGTGGCGCGCATACCAGCAGTGCCCGGGCAGTCCTCGGGGAGGCAGCCCCAAACAAGCCTCCAGAACCGGTCAAGAAAAATCTCAGCCGGAGCTCTCGCCACCGCACTTCCGCGCAAAAATGACATCGCCCTGAAGTTCGCGGGCTAAGCCGGGATTGGAGGCGGTGCGCCCGAGCGCGTAGAACGAGTGTGAATGTCCGGCCGCCGGGCGGCCGATCCATCTGAGTCACGAGGCATGAGGCGGGGGAGACGAGCATGAACGGCGATCCGCCAACCGTGGTCCGCGGGGCACTGATCATCGTGCTCACCGGTGCCGCGCTCGATGGCGTACAACGGCATCGGGCTGCGCAGCCACCCGCCGCACGGGACTCCCCTGGATCGCGGTGAAAGAAGAGCTAGCCCACGCTGGTCGACCCGCTCGCGAGTGCGCCCATCAACGAGCCGCCGGCGCACGAGGCCTCCACTCCCGCCCCGCAGGTCGCGAGTGCTCCGTCCCATCCGAGCTCGGCCACCACCACCCATCCCACGACGACCCCGGGCAGGCTCTCCGCCGCCCGCAACCGGCCCGCTAACCGGCACGACCGGTGCGCAAACCGGCTCGTCCCAGAGCCCGCCCTCGATCTCGAGCGCCCCCTGATGCACGCATGCCGGTGCCGCTGCCGTTCATTCCCGAGAGCGACAAGCTTGCTCCAGGCGCAGCTCGCGACCTGCCAAGCGGTTCTTCGCCGCCAAGGGCGCGCTGTTCCTGGATGCGCGCGATCCGGCCGAGTACGAGGCCGGGCAACATCCCGGGAGCGATCCGGCTCACCGGGCCCGAGGCGAACACCGATCCCGAGAAGATGATGAAGGCGCTTCCGGTCCAGGGCCGGCCGATCGCCCGCTACCGGGCGAAGGCGGCGCCTGCGAGGCCTCGCTCGATCTCGCCAAGACGCTGATCGACAACGGCCACCGGAAAGTCCTGGTCTACATGGGCGGCTTCCCCGGAATGGGCAGCCGACAACCAGCCGGTCGAGAAGGGAGCGGGCAAATGAGCGCCGTGCTCAACCTGCTCCGGAACCCGCGCGTGGCGCTGGTCGCCCAGATCTGGATCGGGCTCGTGTTCCTGGCGGCGGCGCTTGGGAAGATCAGTGACCCCGCGGCATTTGCCAAGCAGAGATCCATTATTTCCGCCTGTTGCCGGGCGGCCTCGAGAACACGGTCGCGATCGATGCTGCCATGGATCGAGCTGATCGCGGCGCTCGCGCTGCCGCTGCGCGCGCAACCCGCGCTCGGGCGCGATCGTGACCGCGGGGCTCATGGTGATGTTCGTGGTGGTGGTCGCCGCCAGCTCTCGCGCGCGGTCTCAGGACATCGAGTGCGGCTGCTTCGGCACGTCGGATGCGAGCCGTGTCGGCGCTGCCAAGCTGCTGGAGAACATTGCCTCGCTGGCGCTGGCGGCGATCGCGAGCCTCGAGCCGGCGGAGCCGCGGCCCGGCCGTGCAGCCGCCGCAGCCGCTCGCGACAACCTTCGATCGCGCCGCGGTCTAACCGGCACGCCATCAGCGCGGCGCGATCAGCCGGCGGTACTCGGGGTTGTCGCGCAGGGACTCGAAATCCGGATCGCTGTGGACCCGGACGGCAACCGGCTGTCCCCTCCCGGAACGAGCGCGCCTGAGCAGCGCCACCGCCCAAGCCGTTCGTCGCCGAGCAGTGCTGGTGATCTCCGCCTGCCAGCACGGTGCTCGCGCCACGCAGGGTGGGGATCCGACATCGTGTCGAGCCGGGCGCTCGCTTCGAGGGCGGCATTGCGGATCCCCCCTCGCGTGCCGCGGTAGCGCGCCGGCGAACCCGAGCCAGGGGCAGCTTCCCCGGCTGGTCCCCTCAACAGCCGCCGATAAATGGCCCGGGCCCTCCGCGTAGCGACCGGCGTGGTAGAGGGCTCCCGCGAGAATCTCGGCCTCCTCGAGCGCGCTCTGTCGAATCCTTGTCCCCTTCTGCCGTGCTCCCAGACGAGCAGGCGCTCCGGCCTTGACCGCCCGGGCTGCCTCGGCGTGGCCGTGGGCCCGTAGCTCGCGCGACGCGCGTTGATCAGCACGCTTCGCGGCGGTCGCCTCGGGGCTCGGGCGGCAGCGTCAGACACTCCTCCAACAGCCGATCGACTTCGCGCGCATGTCCGGCCGAGCGCCGCCAACGCCTCGGATCTTCGAGGGGCGCGGGTGAGCATCAACCTCCGGGTACTGGCGGCGGCCCGGCGCGCCGCCTGCAGCTCCTCGGTGTGCTCGCCCAGCAGGTGGTATCCGTCGGTGAGCAGGGACCAGTACGGCGCCCAGCCACGCATCGAGCCCCGCGTGGGGTCGAGCCGGGTCAGGACTGCACCACCTCTCGCGGCCGGTTGAGCAGCAAAAGCGCCCGGAGCGCCCGCTGGTAGGCTCCAGACCGAGCCCGGCGCCAGCCCGGGCGGCCCGGCGCGCGGTCCGGTAACTGCCTTTCGAGATCGCCGCGCAGCCCCTGCGCGCAGCCATTCCAGCACACACCGGTCGAGTGGGCGCAGTTGTCCCGCCTGACCGCCCGGACGATGCGGATGATGGGAGTCGGATGCGGGGCCGCTTCGCCGAGGTTCAGGTGTGCGCGAGGCACGCCTCGAGCAGCGGATAGGTGTAGCTCGAGTCCCGGGCCGCCGCGCGATAGAAGTGGTCGATCGCGCCACTCCGAGTCGCGCCGGATGAACAACCCCTGCCCCCTTCCACGTACTCCTGATACGCCTCGCAGCGTGGGTGGGCGGCTCGTGACGCCGGCCCAGGATGAGAGCCGCGGGTTCATGTAGCTGGCGAGCGCCGCCACCACGCTCTGGCGCAGCTGCCCACCCGCCTGCGGGGCGCGCGACCCGGCGACCAGTCCAGCGCGCGCAGCAGCTCTTGCCTCGGGTCGCGTCCTTTAATGAGCCGCGTCTGGGAACTGAGCGAGTCGCCCTGCAGGCTGCCAGGCGCCGGTCACGACCAACGCAGCCCCCGTCTCTTCGGCCAGGAGCATCACTGGCGTCGGTTCCGCCTCGACCACGCCCGTCAGCAGCTGTGAGGATCGCACGATCTGGCCTCGACGGTACGACGTCCACCAATGCCGTGCGCACTACAGCCCCTGTGTCACCCAGTCGGCCGCCATGCGGCCCAGCGGGTCGAGCAGCGTGCCGCCGGTCTGGTTCTTCGAACACCGCCACCGCGACCTGCTAGGCCAGCGAATTCCGCCCGCTTGTGAAGAGAACCATTGCCAGCACCGCTGCAAGCACAAGACCGCCGAGGCCCCCAGGGATCCGCCAGGCCCGCGTCGCCGGTTCCGGGGCCCGGCGGATGGCGGGGAGCGGGCGCGCCAGCTCCGATCAGCGCCTGCGCTCGCCATCCGATGGTCAGGTCCTTCTCGTCAGGCAGTCGAGGATCACCCTGCTCGAAGTCGATCGAAAGATCGGAGTTGAGCGTAAAAGTGGGGGCGGTGCCTCGTTCACGAGCCGATACGCGACGGCGGCATAGACTCGCCTCGCAGGCTGCCGCCGCCCGGTCGCCATCTCGAACAGGATCGACTTCCGCTGGCAAGCGAGAACAGGAATCCAAGGCGCGGTGGTCGATCTCCGGCGGACCCGGCGAGCTGCTCGGGGGCCATGTAGGCCAGCGCGCCCAGCGCTCTGCCCGGTCTTCGCTGGCACCGGCCGAGCCGATCGTGTCGGTGCGCCAGAGGAGTTTCGCCAGGCCGAAATCCAGCAGAAGCTTCACAGGGGCTGGCCGGCGGCGCTGACCATGATGCTCTCCGGCTTGAGATCGCGGTGGACCAGACCCTGCGCGTGAGCCGCCTGGAGCGCCTGGTGCGCGATCGGGATGCCGAGCGCGCGACACTCGTCCTCGACGATCGGACCGCGCTCGAGCCTGCGCGCCAGCGTCTCGCCCGGGCGACGAACTCGGTGACGAGGAAGTCCCACGTCGTCGCGAGTGTCGAAGTCGTGAGTGGTCTCTGATGTTCTGATGGCTGACGCGCGAGAGGGCGAGCGCTTCGCTGCGACGAAAGCGCTTGCGCGCCTGGGGGTCGCCTAGAACCCCGGTCGGGAGCACTCTGACCGCCACGGATCGCGATCGAGCTTCCCGTCGTGCGCCCGATAGACGACCCCCATGCCGCCGGCGCCCACTTGTTCTGACGAGTCGGTACTGTCCGAGCGCGCGACCGATCACAGCGGCCTCCTGATCGGATGACCGCCCGGGGGATGCGGGCCCAGCTGCAGGCACTATACGCTTCGACTGCGCCTCGACGCCCTCCCGCTCCCGCCTCCAAGGCTCCGGCCCCGGCCTCGACAGCATGCGGCCTCCCGCGCGCCTCGACATCGTTCGCTTCGGGGGCGCGCAGAGCCGAGTAGCGCGCCGGGCCTCGCCCACCTCGCCGAGCCCGACGCCCGGAACGCACAGGAGCGCCCGGTTCCCAGTGAGCCCGCCCTCGACGCCGCCCGCTTCCGCCGCCGCCGGTGGACCGCCCCCTGCCCCGCATCCCATGCTGGTCTGGCGTTCATAGTACCAACGAGAGCACGCCGACGACCGACCGGCAACACGCCGCTGGTCCGCCTGCGCAGTCGCTGGCGCGGAACTGCCCTGCCCGGTGCTCGCCAAGATGGAGACCTTCAATCCCGGCGGCAGCGTCAAGGACCGGATCGGCCTCGCCATGGTCGAGGCCGCCGAGAAGGACGGGCACGCTCAAGCCCGGCGGCACGATCGTCGAGTGCACGTCCGGGCAACACCGGCCTCGGGCTCGCGATGGTGGCGGCGATCAAGGGCTACCGCGCGGTGTTCTGCATGCCCGACAAGGTCTCGAGCGAGAAGGTCGAACCTGCTCAAGGCCTTCGGCGCCGAGGTCTCGCTGAGCCCGACCGCGGTCGAGCCCGATTCGCCCGGAGTCAGCTACTACTGGTGGCCAAGCGCATCGCCAGCGAGCGGCCGGGGGCGTTGCTCATGAACCAGTACCACAACCCCGCCAACCCCGAGGCGCACTACCGCACCACCGGCCCCGAGCTGTGGAAGCAGACCGCCGGCAAGATCACGCACTTCGTGGCCGGCATGGGCACCGGCGGCACGATCAGCGGCGTCGCGCGCTATCTCAAGGAGAAGAACCAGAACGTGCAGGTCGATCGGCGCCGATCCGGTGGGCTCGATCCTCAAGCACTATCAACGAGACGCGCGAGATCGTCCGGAGGCCGCACACCTACAAGATCGAGGGCGTGGGCGAGGACTTCATCCCCGGCGCCACCGATTTCTCGGTGGTGGATCAGGGTGATCTCGTGCAACGACCGCGACGGCCTGAACACGGCGCGCCGGCTGGCGCGCGAGGAGGCGCTGTTCACCGGCGGCTCGGGCGGCATGGCGGCCTGGGTGGCGCTCCAGGTCGCGCAAGGCGCTGCCGGCCGAATCGCTGGTGGTGGTGATGCTGCCCGACACCGGCGAGCGCTATCTCTGAGCAAGGTGCACAACGACGCCTGGATGCGCGACAACCACCTGCTCGATCCGAGCGCCGCGTCGGTCGCGCGAGCTGGTCGGCGGCAAGACGCGCACGATGCCGCGCGCTGCTGTCGGTGCAGGTCGGGCGAGCCGCTGCAGCAACGCGCGCTGGCGCTGGTCGAGCAGCACAACGTCACGCAGGTGCCGGTGCTGCGCGGGCGCGAGGTGGTCGGCACGCTCTACGACAGCGACATCCTGCAAGCGCGGCACTCGACGACTCCGCGGCGCTCGAGCAAGCCGGTCGAGAGCTGATGGCCGAGCCGCTGCCGGTGGTGGCGAGCGACGAGCCGATGGAGCGCGTCACGCAGACTGCTGGCGGCGCGCAATCCCGGCGGTGCTGGTGCGCGACTGACGGCGCGTGGTCGGGATCCTCACGCGCTTCGACATGCTGCAGTTCATCGCGGGAGGTGGAGTGATGGGCGGCGACTCGGTCGCTGCGCCCGGACGCCGGCTTCAGCACCGCGCGCGATCCACGCCGGGCAGGAGCCGGATCCGACCACCGGCGCCGGTCATCGGTGCCGATCTACCAGACCTCGACCTACGCCCAGGAGGCGCTGGGCAAGAACAAGGGCTTCGAGTACGCGCGCACCCACAACGCTCACGCGCGCGGCGCTCGAGCGGAACCTGGCGGCGCTCGAGGGCGGCGCCACGCGGCCTGTGCTTCGCCTCGGGGCTCGGCCGCCACCAACACGCTGCATGCAGACGCTGTCGGCCGGCGACCACGTGGTGGCCGGGCACAATCTCTACGGCGGCACCTACCGGCTGTTCGACAAGGTGTTCCGCGCGCCTCGGGCTCGAGTTCACGTTCGTCGCGACCGCGGATCCCGAACGAGGTCGAGGCGCGCGTTCCGGCCGCAACACGAGGCTGCTGTTCGTCGAGACGCCGACCAACCCGATGATGGCAGCTCACCGACATCGCCGCGGTCAGCGCGCGCGCACCAAGCAGCGGCATCACGGGTGGTGGTGGACAACACGTTCATGACGCCGTACTTCCAGCGCCCGCTGGCGCTCGGGGCGGATGCGTCGTGCTGCACTCGGTGACCAAGTACCTCAACGGCCACAGCGACATGGTCGGCGGCGCGCTGGTCACCAGCGACGAGACGCTGGCCGAGAGCCTGCGTTTCCTGCAGAACGCCGCCGGCGGCGTGCCCGGGCCGATGGACTGCTGGCTGGCGCTGCGCGGCACCAAGACGCTGGCGGTGCGCGATGGAGCGCCACGACGAGAACGCCAGGGCGCTCGCGCGCTACCTGGCCGGACATCCCAGGGTGCGGCAAGGTCTTCTACCCCGGGCTTCGCCTCGCATCCGCAGCACGCGCTGGCCAAGCGGCAGGCCTCGGGTTTCGGCGGCATGATCTCGTTCATCCCCGGCGACGGATCAGCTCGGACGCCGGCACGACGGTGTTCGACCGCTTCCGGCTCTTCACCCGCGCCGAGAGCCTGGGCGGCGTCGAGAGCCTGGTCTGCCATCCCGCCTCCATGACCCATGCCTCGGTGCCGCGCGAGACCCGGCTGGCCATGGGGTTCTGCCGACGGCCTGCTGCGCCTCTCGGTCGGGATCGAGGACCTGGCCGATTTGAGGGCTGACTCCCGACCAGGCGCATGCAATGCATTTAGTTGCAATAGCTTACGCGGCTATTTCCGGGGTTCTCCGGAAAAAATCGGATTGACAAACCAGGGGGCGGAACCCTAGCTCTTCCGCCGCGTTTGCCCATGCCCTCCCGGGCCGGTGTTGAGGTGGGGAGGGGCAGAGGCACGAAAGAAGGAACCCTCTCTGCTGCAAGGAGGCCGCGAGACTGGAGACACCGCTCCCCAAGTGGTGTTTTTCGCTTCTATCGATTCCGACGAGAAATGAGCGCCGCCCCCAGGCAATCCGGTGCGGCGGGACCGAGAGGAGGTGAAGCAAAGAATGCGGAAGTACGTCGCCCTGAGCATGGTCGCCCTCCTGGCTGCTGACGCTGGCGCTGGCCGTCGCAGGTTGCGTGCAGCAAGTCGATCCACCGAGTCGACTCCGTCCAGCACGCCGGCGCCCGAGAGCTCCATGCCTGCTTCGGACACCACGATGGCTCCGATGGACACGGCGATGGGCGGGCAGCACTGAGCCCGGCTCCATCGGTCAGCACCTGTACATAGGCAATACGGGAGGGAACTGACTGGTTCGGGGACTTCCCTCCTCGAAGCTTCCGGGGAAGTCTCCGGGATTTGGGGGAAGGACCTCGGGGGACTGGGCTCGTAGGGGGTCGAGTCCCGGCAACCTGAGGCCCCCGGCGCGCGTAGAAGCAGCGCTACCTGAGGGCTGGAATCGTGAAACGCTCCATGGCGCTCTGCCGCGCCGTCCCTGATGGTCGTCGTGCCCCGTCTCTGGCGGACGCGCGAGGCGCACCGCGAGCAGAGCCAGAAGAACGATCGACGTGCGCGGTTCGGCACCCTCGAGATCATCAACCCCGCGGCCGCGTCGACCTCATGCCGAGCGCGGACGCCCAGGTCCACGTGACCGCCCTCGAAGATCGTCTCGCTCGGCGACGACGAATACGCCCGGAAGCGTCCTGCGCGAGATCACGTGTCGATGCCGGCGTGCGGAGCGACCGCTACGTGATCGAAGTCCACTATCCCCGCGCTACGACATCCGGCATCGACTTCTGGGACCTGTTCAAGAGCGGACGGCGGGGTCCATGCCGCTCTACGAAGTGCGCCATCGCCTGCGAGGTCCCGCAGGGGGCTGGCGGTGCGGGCGCCGCGAGACCGAGCGGCGACATTCACAGCGAAGGCGTCGCCGGGGCTCCAGACCCTGGAGAGCACCAGCGGCGACATCGAGGTCCAGTCGGCCGGGCGGCGCTCGAGGCCGGCAGCACCAGCGGCAGCGTGAGCGTGGCTGGGGTGCAGAAGGCGCGGCTGCGGAGCGTGAGCGGCGACGTGTCGGTGAAGGTCGCGGCCGGTCCGCTGCGTGCCTTCGACCACCAGCGGCTCTGATCACCGTGACCGGCGCCCAGGACAGCCTCTCGCTCGAGCGTGAGCGGCGACATCCGCGCCGACCGCGCGCCGCGGGGCCTGGCGGCCGGAGACCACCAGAGCGGCGAGGTGGTGGGTGCGCGGAATCTCCGGCAGCGCAAAGGTGGGCAGCACCAGCGGTGACGTGAAGCCTGCTCGCTCCGCGACCACGCTGCGCGGAGCTCGAGGCCGGGCACCTCGAGCGGCGAGATCCGCGTGGAGCTGGATCCCCGCGATCGCGTGCGCTGGACATGCACACCTCGAGCGGCGAGATCGACGTGCAGGTGCCGATGCAGATGCGGAACGGCTTCGCGGCACGGGGTGACGGGCTCGATCCGCGGCGGCGGAACGCCGGTGAGCTCCGCGAACCCGTCGGGCGACATTACCGTGTTGGGCGGAGCCAGTGATCATGCGACGACTGATGGCAGGTGCTGGCGGGTGGCGGCGGTGTGCGGGACGGTGTTCTCGCTGGTGGCGCTGGCCGAAGAAACCATGCAGTTCCGCTCTGGTGCCGCCCGAGAGTGTCGCGGCGCTCGAGCGTCCGCGCGCGTCCCGGGGTCACGCGGCCCCCGCGGCCGTGCCCGGCACCCTCGGCGCCCGCGGCACCGATGCGCCGCGACGCCCTTTGCTGCCCGAGCTTCCCACCGACCAGTCGGGCGACGTGGTGGTGCGCTTCGGCTCCGACATCGTCGATCCGCGAGGGCCAGGTGGTGACCGGCGACGTGGTGGCGATGGGCGGCGACGTGACCGTGAACGGGCACGCCGGAGAAGGACGTGGTGGCGATGGGCGGAGACGTGTACCTCGGTCCCGACGGAAAGGTCGACGGCCAGGTGGTGACGATCGGCGGCAAGCTCCACGAGCAGGCGGGCTCGCACGTAGGGCGGTCGGCCGGGTCACCGCCGAAGGCTGGCCAAAGCACTGGATGGGCGGACCGTTCTTCGGCTTCATAGGCAGTGGTCAGCTCCGGCATCAAGGCGATGTGGGCGGTGGCCAAGATGATGCTCATGCTGCTGATCGCCTGGGGCATCACCCAGCTCGCCCCGCAGCGCACCCGCACCGCGGTGGACGCCATTCAAGCGCGAGCCGGTGAAGAGCCTGGGCTTCGGCCTGCTGGCGGCGGCGCTGTTCATCCCCTCGGTGGTGGCGCTGGCACTGGTGGTCGCGATCCTGTGCATCACCATCATCGGCATTCCGCTGGCGCTCGCGGTGATCCTGGGCTACGTGCTGGCGATCATCCTGCTGTGCCTGTGGGGCTCCGTGATCGGCGCGCTCGGTGCTGGGCGAGCGGCTGGCGCGCCAGATGGGACGCAGCGCTTCGACCGCTCACCATGATGGCGGTGTGGGGATCGCTGGCGCTGACCGTCGGTCAGCGTGGTCGGCCACCTGTTCGGCGGCATCCCGATGGGCGGTTTCGCAGGCGGCGATGCTGGTGTTCCTCGTCGCCACGTGACCGGTGGCATCCTCACCTGTATCGGCGCCGGCGCGCTGCTCGTGGACACAGCTCACGCGCGATCCGATCCGCCAGTGGTGGCCGGGCGCGCGCGCATCAGGCTGCGAGCGAAACGGCCGGCGCGCCGCCGCGGCGGTGACTCCGCCGCCGCCGCGCCCCGATGACGGTCCCCGAGGCCGCCGGCTCCGCCGCCGACCCCCGGCAGCTGACCGCGCTCCCAGGCGCACCTCACCCGCGGTTCGGCTGCTCGCCGCCGGCAATCGGCTAGGCTCGCGGCGCGGACCCTTCGTCCGGACCGTGTCGAGCACCTGCGCGAAGTCCGCTGTGGATGATGTCGCACCTGCTCCTTCCTCGAGGCGGGACACTGTCGTTTCTCACCACGCCGACGCTGCTCCTGCTACGGCAAGTATCACGCGCCGTGGGCGGTGGCGGTCGCGGGCAGTTCCGCGAGTGCCGCCGGCAGCGCGCTCCAGCTCGTGGTGCTGCGCTGGGCGATCTCGTCCCGCCACCGCTGGATGGCGCGCTTGGCGCCCTCGCGCGAGAAGATCGAAGCGTCGCTGCGCCAGTACCCTTCAGCCTCGTTCCTGGCGCTGCTGCTGGCGCGCGCCACGCCGCTGCCGGATGCGCCGCTCAAGGTCGTGGCGGTGGTCGAGTACCCGATCGCGCTCTACACGCTGGCGGTGCTGCTCGGGGCGCTGCCCGTACTTCTACGTGCTGGCGCTGATCGGCCGCGAGTTCCACGCTGCCGAACTGGGTGCTGATCGCCGTCGTGGCGCTGATCGTCGCCGGCTTCGGATCGACCGCCTGCGCATGCGCCGGCGCAACGACGCCGTGAGCGCCCGCGCGGCGGACCCGTCCCGGCGCCCCGGGCGACGCGGGTGACGGCGGTCGGGATCGACACCGGCGGCACGTTCACCGATTTCGTCGCGATCGCGGGCGGCCGCGCGGTGAGCTTCAAGCTCCGTCGACGCCGCGAAGCCCCCGAGCGCGCGGTGCTGCGAGGGCTTGCGCCGGCTCGCGGCCGCGTCGCGACGCGCGGTGCGGCACGGCTCGACGGTGGCGACCAACGCGCTGCTCGAGCGCAAGGGTGCGCAGGTGGTGCTGGTGACCACCGCGCGGCTTCGAGGACCTGCTCGAGATCGGCCGCCAGGACCGGCCCGACCTCTACGCGCTCGGCGCCGCGGCGCGCGCCGCCGCTGGTGCCGGCCGGACTGCGCGCTCGGCGCGCGCGCGAGCGCATCGGGCCGCGCGGCGAGCGCTGGCCGCCGCTCGCGGACCGCGAGGTGCGGCGCGTGCGGCGCGCGTGCGGGCGCTCGCGCCCGAGGCGATCGCGGTCGGCCTGCTGCACGCCTACGCGCGACCCGCGCACGAGCGGCGCCTGAGCGGGCGCTGGCCGGGCTCGGCGTCCCGGTCACGCGCCTCGAGTGCGCTGGCCCCCGAGTACCGCGAGTACGAGCGGCTTCGCCACCACGGTCACCAACGCCTACCTGGCGCCGCGCGTCGGCCGGCTACCTCGAGCGCCTGGCGCGCGGCACCCATGCCCGGCTCGAGGTGCGTGCTCTCGCACGGCGGCACCGCCACGCCCGCGCGCCGCGGCGCGCGAGCCGGTGCGGCAGCTGCTCTCCGGCCCCGCCGCCGGGCTCGACCGCGGCGCGTGACGTCGCGCGTGCCTGCGGGCTTCGAGCGCGCGCTCACGCTCGACGTGGGCGGCACCTCGCACCGACTGCGCGTTCGTGGACGGCGAGCTGCCGCGCCGCGCGCGGCGCGAGGTCGGCGGGATTCCCGGTGCTCCTGCCGCTGCTCGACGTGCACACGGTGGGGCGGGCGGCGGCTCGATCGCGCGCGTGGACGACGGGCGGTCTGCTCGAGGTCGGGCCCGGAGAGCGCGGGCGCCGCGCCCGGTCCCGCCTGCTACGGGCGCGGCGGGCCCGCGACCGTGACCGACGCGCTGGTGGTGCTGGGGCGGATCGCCGGGCGAACGCTCGCGGGCGGCGCGCTGACGCTGGATCCCGGCGCCGCGCGCACCGCGCTGAGCGCAGATCGGCAGCGCGCTCGGCCGGCGCGACGCGGTCGCGGCGGCCGAAGGCGTGGTGGCGCTGGCCGATGCCCGCATGGAGGCGGCGCTGCGCAGCGTGTCCGGTCGAGCGCGGACACGATCCGCGCGAGTGCGGCGCTGGTGGTGTTCGGCGGCGCCGGCGGACTGCACGCCTGCGCGCTCGCCGAGGCGCTCGGCACGCAGGTGGTGCTGGTGCCGCGCCACGCCGGCGTGCTCTCGGCGCTCGGGCGCCTCACCGGCGGCTCGCGGCGGGAGCGGGAGCCGCACCGTGCTGCTGGATGCGAACGACCGCGCGGCGCTGCGAGCGCGAGTGGCAGCGGCTGGAGCGCGCGGTGCGGCGCGAGTTCGCCCCGCCGAGCGCGCGCGCGTGCGGCTCGAGCGCTGGGCCGAGGTGCGCTACCGCGGCCAGTCGCACGAGCTGCCGCTCGCGCGTGGCGGCGCGCTCGCCGAGCGCTTCCATCTCGAGCACGCTGCGCCGCTTCGGCTTCGCATCGCGCGAGCTTCCGGTTCAGGTGGTCACGCAGCGAGGCGCGCGCGGCTGGCTTCTCGGCGAACGCGCTGCCGCGCGGGCGCCGAGCCGGAGCACGTGACACCGGAAGCCGCCCGGGGCCCGCGTCGCTCACCCGCGTCCGGCACGCGGGGCGTGGCGCATGGCCGCTGTGGAGGCGGAGAGCCTGGCGCGCGGCGCGACCACTGCCAGGGTCCGGCGATCGTGGCCGATCGCGGAGCCACGCTCCTGGATCGCGCCCGGCTGGAAAGCGACGGCTGGACGCCGGGGGCACGCTGGTGCTGACGCGGGGCCGTGGCGTGAGGCGCCGCGCGAAAGCCTCGACGGCGTGTGTCGCTGGCGCTCTATCAGAGCCTGTTCGCCGCCTGCGCCGAGGAGATGGGCGCGACGCTCATGCGCACCGCCCACTCGCCCAACATCACGGAGCGGCTCGATCATTCGTGCGCGATCTTCGACGCCCGCGGGCGGCTGGTGGCGCAGGCCGCGCACATCCCGGTCCACCTCGGCAGCCTGCCGCGCGCCGTCGAGGCCGCGATTGCGGCCGGCCCGCTCGCGCCCGGCGACGTGGTGCTGCTCAACGATCCGTACGCCGGCGGCACCCACCTGCCGGATCTCACCCTGGTCTCGCCGGTGTACCTGGGCGAGCGAGCACTCCGCGGCGGGCCGCCCGACTTCGTCGTGGCGAGCCGCGCCCACCACGCCGACGTGGGCGGCGCGGCCCCGGCTCGATGCCGATCGCGCGCGAGGTTTACGAGGAGGGGCTGCGGCATGCCGCCGGTGTTCCTGGTGCGCCAGGGCCGCCTCCAGCGCGACGTGCTCGACCTGGTGCTCGCCAACGTGCGCACCGCCGGATGAGCGCCGCGCCGACCTCGCCGCCCAGCTGGGCGCCCAGGCGACCGGCGAGCGCCGCCTCGCCGACGCTCGCCCGCCGCGAATCAGTTCCGAGGCCCGTGGCGGCGCGGAACGGCTGCGCGCGCCGCCTCGCGCTCATGGACCATGGCGAGCGCCGCGTGCGCGCGGCGCTGGCACGGCTCCCGCGCGGGCGCTTCCGCTTCGCCGATGCGCTCGACGACGACGGGCTCACGCGGCGTCCGGTGCGGATCGCGGTCACGCTCACGCCTCGGGCCGCGGCGTGCGCGCCGACTTCAGCGGCTCGAGTCCCGCAGGTTGCGGGGCCCGTGAACGCGGTCGAGGCGGTGACGCGGGCCGCCACCTACTACGCGGTGCGCTGCGTGCTGGGCGGCGATCTGCCGGTCAACGACGGCACGTTCCGGCCCATCGAGGTCATCGCGCCGCACGGCAGCGTCGTGAATCCGCGGCCCCCGGCCGCGGTCGCCGCCGGCAACGTCGAGACCTCGCAGCGCATCGTGGACGTGCTGTTGGGCGCCTTCCCGCGCGCTGCCCGGCCGGATCCCGGCGGCCAGCTACGGCACCATGAGCAACCTGCTGATCGGCGGGCGGGATCCTCGCGACGGACGGCCGTTCGCCTACTACGAGACGCTGGCCGGCGGGCACGGCGCGGGCCCGGGCTGGGACGGGGCCAGCGCCCTCCAGGCGCACATGACCAACACGCGCAACACGCCGGTCGAAGCGCTCGAGCACGCCTACCCGCTGCGCGCGATCGCGACCCGCATCCGGCAGCGGAAGCGGCGGCAGCGGCCGCTGGCGCGGCGGCGAGGGAATCGAGCGCGTGCTGGAGCTGCGCGCCGCCGGCCCGGGTCACGGTGATCTCCGACCGGCGCGTGCTCCAGCCCTACGGGCTCGCGGGCGGCGGGCCGGCGCGCGCGGGATCAACCGCGTGCAGACGGGCGCCGGAGGGCTACCGCGGACGCTGCCCGGGAAGTTCCAGTTTGACCTCCCGGCCGGTGCGGTGCTAACCGTCGCCAGCCCCGGAGGCGGCGGTTTCGGTCGCGCGCGCCGCCGGCGGCGCGACGCTGAGTCGAGTTCCCCCCGACACGGGCGGGGCCGGGGTTGATGAGATGGATGGAGTTCCCGGCCGCAAACGCGGCCGGGGCGGCGGTTCATCCCGGCGGAGGCACCATGCGCGCATCGATCCGCATCGTTCCCGTGCTGCTCGTCGTCCTCTCCCTGCTGCTGCTGCTGGCGCCGATGCGGGTCCAGAGTGTCCCGCTCTACGCCGCGCGCACCGGCCTCATGTGCCAGAGTTGCCACATGGATCCCAACGGCGGCGGGATTCGCAACGAGTTCGGCTTCGCGTTCGCAAAGAACCGCCACATGCTGGTGCCCGAGGACAGCACCAGCCGCTGGTCCACGCTCGACGTCACCAACCGCGTGGGCGAGACCATGCCGCTCTATTTCGGCGTCAACCAGCGCTTCATGCTGCTCGCGAACCAGCACCGCAGCTCCGACCGGCCGGAGCGGATTGGGTTCTTCAACATGGAGAGCGAGATCCACCTGGCCTTCCAGCCCCACGACATGCTGACGCTGGTCTACACCACCGACGGTTTCGCCACCGGGCCCTCCAACACGGTGCGCAGCAAGGAGGCCTACGGGATGATCCACGGGCTGCCGCTCGACGGCTACATCCGCGCCGGCCGCTTCCGTACTCCGTTCGGCCTGCGCATGGACGACCACACGATCGCGACCCGCAACGGATTCGGTGACTTCGGCACCGGCGGCAGCGTTCCTCGCCCTATGACCCGCGCAACCCCGACATGGGAATCGAGGTGGGCGGGGACAAGAACAACTGGTTCGGGCGTGCCGCGTTCACCGACGGCGCCTCGTCGATCTTCACCGGCAGCCCCAACGCCGAGGCCAAGACTGCCAAGCTCGGCTACAACCACCCCGGTTCCAGGCCGCCGCCTCGATCTACGACGACTTCCTCAAGTCGGGGACGACGCGCGCAGACGCACTTTACGCGCTGGGGTTTGTACGGCCTCACGCACTACCAGAGCTTCGCGTTCATCGGCGAGTTCGCGGCCGGCTCCGACAAGGCCTACGACTACACCAGCCCCGATCCCGTCACCACCGAGACCAAGCTGGCGGCGTGGTTTGGCGAGGCGGATTGGGCGCCGCAGCGTCAGTACAACGTCCGCGTCCGCTACGACTGGACGTCGCTCAACGATGGCGCCCCCAGGTGGCACGCGAGGCCGCACTGGTACGTGCGCTACTCGCTCGAGGGCGAGTGGGTGCCGGTGCCGTTCGCCGAGCTGCGTCTCTCGTTCCGCTACCTGGATCCCAGGGACCCGACGCAGGACATCGAGCGGCAGGCGTTCTTGCAGTTCCACCTCTCGTACTGAGACCCGCTCGCCTCAGGCATCCCCTGCGGCGACCCGTCCTTGCGCGGGTGTTCTCAAGCCGAGCCTAGGCGCGGGCGGCGGCGGCCGCCCGCAGCCGGGCCAGCGTGCGCGCCACGACGCGGCGCGTGAGCGGCGAGGCGTCGGCGGCGGAGATGCGCAGCGCCGCCTCGGCGAGCGGCTCCAGGAACGCGTCGGCCTGGAGCCCGACCAGGGCGAGCGGCCGCGCGCGCGCGAGCGCACGCAGGCGCCTCCACCTCGGCCGCAGGCATCGGCAGCCGGCTCATGACCGCCACCAGCTCGAGCGCGGGCTCGCCGCCCTGGGCGACCGGTGACGCCGGCCGCCGCCAGCTCCTCGGCCAGCGGCCGGCCGTGCGGGAACGCGGGCTCGGTCACCCGCCATGGCCCGGCGGCTGCCGCCGGCGGCAGGGGCCCGCGCACGATCAGCCCGCGCTCGACGATGCGCTCCAGACGCTCCTCAAAGCCCCTGGGCGTGAGCGAGTCCAGCGGCCGCGCCAACTCGTCGGTGGTCGGTTCGGGGGTGGCGCCGTCGAAGGCGGCGAGCCGCGGCCGGGCGGCGTCGAATCCGGTGCGCTCGAGCAGGCCGTCCGTCAGCACGCGCGCCAGCTCGAGCCGTGCCCGGCGCAGCGTCTCGTCGTGGAACGCGTAAAGCAGCAGATCGCAGCCCGCCTCCAGCGCCAGCCGGCCGACTCCGCGGCGCTCCGGCCCTCGGCCGCGCCCTTCATCTCCAGCGCGTCGGTGACGGCGATACCCGCGTAGCCCATCCGCTCGCGCAGCAGGCCGTGAACGATCGCGCGCGAGAACGTCGCCGGCCGCTCCGGGTCGAGCGCCGGGTAGACCACGTGCGCGGTCATCAGCGAATCGGCGTCGAGGTGGGCGCGGAACGGGCGCAGCTCGCGCGTTTCCAGCGTCGCCGCCGGCGCATCGCAGCGCGGCAGCGCGATGTGGGAATCGAGCACCGTGTCGCCGTGCCCGGGAAAATGCTTGAGACACGAGGCGACCCGCGCCGCCCGGTAGCCGCGCAGCGCTTCGCCCACCGCCGCCGCCACCGCCTCGGGGAGGTGCCGAAGGCGCGCGGGGCCGATCACCGGGTTGAGCGGCTCGGAGTGGATGTCGGCCACCGGAGCGAATACCCAGTCGATCCCGAGCGCGCGCAGCCGCTCGCCGCTCACCCGGCAGGCCCATTCGATGTCGCCCGGCTCGCCGCCCCGCGCGAGCAACGTGGCGTTGGGCGGCACCGTGAGGTGGCCGCGCAGCTGCGAGACGAACCCGCCCTCCTCGTCGGTGGCGATGAAGATGCGCCGCGGGCGCGCCAGCTCGCGCAGTCGCGAGGTGAGCTGCCGCAGGCTCTCGAGGTCGCGGAAGTCGCGGGCGAAGAGGATCACGCCCGCGGGCGGGTAGGCGGCAAAATCCTTCTCCCACGCCGGCGTGAGCCCGTCGGCCGGGAGGCCGATCACCATGCGGCGCGCGATCCCTCGCTGGGCATCCATGGGGCGCCAAAGTGGGGGAGGGACGTCGACATCAACGGCCGCGTCGGCCTATGTGTCCGGCCCGGCGGGCGAGCCTGCGGGCGCGACAAAACCGTGCCAGCCCTGCGGATCTCGCCCGCGACGCTGGGGGCGTTCACCCAACCGGGGTCCTTGCGACGCCCCGGTCGGGGCCCATCGAGCCCACGGGGGCGCCCGGACGGCCACTCCGCCGCGGTGGGCGGGCGGAATGCCACGCCCGACGCGGGGGTTTTGGGGCTTCGCCGGAGGGTACACTGGCCTCCGCATGCGCCCCTCGTCTCCCAACGCTCGACGCGGTTCACCGAGTCGGTGATCCGCGAGATGACCCGGCTCTGCAACCAGCACCAGGCGGCGTCAACCTGGCGCAGGGCTTTCCGGATTTTCCCGCGCCGGAGACGATCAAAGCGGAGGCAGCACGCGCGGTGCGCGACGACGTGAACCAGTACGCCATCACCTGGGGCGCCAAGCGCCTGCGCGACGCGCTGGTGGCCAAGACGTTGCGGTTCACCGGGCTGCGCTACGACCCCGAGACCGAGGTCACGGTCTGCTGCGGCTCGACCGAGTGCATGGTCGCCACCCTGCTCGCGCTGGTGAACCCGGGCGAGGAAGTGATCGTGTTCGAGCCGTTCTACGAGAACTACGGCCCGGACGCGATCCTGTGCGGCGCGACACCGCGGTTCGTGCGGCTGCGCGAGCCCGACTGGACCTACGACCCGGACGAGCTGGCCAAGGCGTTCAGCAACCAAACCAAGGCGATCATCATCAATACTCCTAACAACCCGACCGGCAAGGTGTTCTCGCGGGCCGAGCTGGAGCACATCGCCTCGCTGTGCCGGAAGTGGGACGTGGTGGCGGTGACCGACGAGATCTACGAGCACATGACTCTATGACGGCGACGGAGCACGTGACGCTCGCGACCCTGGACGGCATGCGGGAGCGCACCGTGACGATCAGCGGCATCTCCAAGACTTTCAGCGTCACCGGATGGCGGGTGGGTTACTGCCTCGCGAGCCCGCCGCTCAGCGGGGCGATTCGCAAAGTGCACGACTTCCTCACCGTGGGTGCCCCCGCACCGCTGCAGGAAGCTGCGGCGACGGCCCTGCCTTCGCCAGACGAGTATTACCGGACTCTCGCGGACGGCTACCGCGCCCGGCGGGATTTTCTGGTGCCGGCGCTGGAAGCCGCAGGGTTCAGGACGTTCCAGCCGCGGGGAGCCTACTACGTAATGACCGACATCTCACGGTTTCGGATTCCCGGACGATGTCGCCTTCGCGCGCCACCTGGTGGCGGAGGGCGGGAGTCGCTGCGGTGCCGGGGTCGAGCTTCTATTCCGATCCGGCTGCCGGGCGGCAACGTCTGCGCTTCCACTTTGCGCGTCGACGCGAGACACACTCGAAGCGGCAGTACAGCGCCTGGGACAGCTCAAAGCCCGCGACGCCGGTAGTCCAGGACCTCTCAACGTAAGGGGACCTCACCATCATGGCTTTGTTTCGTCGCACCTCGCTGGGCCCCCTGACGGTGGCCATGGCGCTCGCCGCGCTGCTGGGCTTTGGCGTCGCGCGCGGGCTGCATGCCACGGACGACCATGCGCAGCCACCTCGACCTGTTCTCCCAGGTCCTCTACCTGGTGCAGAACAACTACGTCGAGGCTCCGGATAACGAGAAGCTCATCAAGGGCGCGATCGACGGCATGCTGAAGACGCTCGACCCGCACACCGTGCTACCTGCCCGTGGTAGCGCGCCCAGCGCATGGACGAGGAGTTCCAGGGCGAGTACTCGGGCGTCGGCGTCCAGTTCGAGCTGCGCGACGGCGCGATCGTGGTGATCGCCGCCGCTCGAAGGCGCGCCCGTCCTACCGGCTCGGCATCCAGGCCGGCGACCGGATCGTCGAGATCGACGGCAAGCCGCTGCCCAAGACGCTCACCAACGACGACGTGTTCAAGATGCTGCGCGGCCCGGCCGGCAGCACTCGGTGGCGGTGACCGATCGAGCGCGACGGCGAAGCCGATCCGCATGCACTTCTCGATCGAGCGCGCCAAGATCCCGATCGAGAGCGTGCCCTACGCCTACATGATCCAGCCCGGCGTCGGCTACGTGCGCATCATCCGCTTCGCAGCAGACCACCGGCGCCGAGCTCGAGAAGGCGCTCTCAGCACGCTGCGCCAGCAGGGCATGAAGTCGCTGATGCTCGACCTGCGCGGCAACTACGGCGGCCTGCTCTCGCCAGGCGGTCGAGGTGCTCGGACCAGCTGGTGCCGCAGAACAAGCTGCGTGGTCTACACCCGCGGGCGCATCACCTCGGCGAACGCAGGACTACTACACCAGCGAGCGCGTCAAGCTCGCCGACGGGCCGATCGTGGTGCTGATCGACCACGGCACGCGCCTCGCGCCTCGGAGATCGTGGCGGGCGCGATCAGGACCTCGACCGCGGGCTGGTGTGCGGCGTCAACTCGTTCGGCAAGGGCCTGGTCCAGAACCAGCTCCGGCTCGGCGATGGCTCGAAGCTGCTGCTCACGATCGCCAAGTACTACACGCCGAGCGGCCGGCTGATCCAGCGCCCGACTACGACAAGTTCGCCGACCGCAACGACTATGCCGAGGATGCCTCGAAGGGAAGACGTGCCCAGCGACTCGGCGCTCGCGACGCGGCCCAAGTTCAAGACCGTGAGCGGCCGCAACGGTGTACGGCGGCGGCGGCATCTATCCCGACGTGGTGCTCAAGGAAGGGCCGGTGCTCACCCGGCCCCAGATCGACATGCTGACCAAGCGCGTGTGCTTCGAGTTCTCCACCCACTACATCGCGACCCACAAGGATCACAAGTGGACCGCCGACATGCTGGGCAAGAACTTCACGCTCACCGACGCGGACTGGGACAAGCTCCGCAGGTGATCGTGAACCGCAAGGCGGCGGTGAACGATTCGGTGTGGCAGGCCGACCGGCCGTTCATGCTGCAGCAGGTGCGGTCGGAGATCGCGGCCGCGACCATCAACCGCACCGAGCGCTACAAGATCCTGGTCGAGGACGATCCCCAGATGCTGGCGGCGCTGGATCTCTTCCCGCAGGCCTCGAGCCTCATGTCACGGGTGATGGACGACGGCAAGTCGCGCACCGCGCCGCACAAAGGTGACGGACACGAACGGCGAGGCGAACAGCGACGCGCCAAGACCGCGGCCCCGGCCCCGAAGAAGAACAAGCCCTAGGCTTCATTTTTCGGCACCACGCCGAGGCCCCGGACCGTTGCCACGGACCGGGGCCTCGCGCGTTGCGGGGACGCCCCTGCGAGGCTTGGACGTTGGTCTTACCGCGCCGGTCTTACGCGGGCTTGCGGCCGGTGACACTGAGCCAGCCGTGGCCGGGCTCTTCGAACACCTGGACGTCGGTAAAGCCCGCGCCCGCGAACCATTCGCGGTGCTGCTCCGCGGTCACTGAGCCGGCCGCCGATGAGCGCCATCGCCGGCGCCATCACCACGCTGGGTGGTGCTGCCGCGGTAGGCCTCGGCGATCACGATCGCCATGCCGCCCGGCTTCAGCACCCGGAACACCTGCTGGAGATCGCCCGCCAGATCCGGCCAGTAGTAGTGCGTCTCGACCGCGGTGACGAGATCGAAGCTCTGGTCCGGAAACGGCAGGCTCGGACACCGACCCCTGGCAGATCTCGACGCGGCCGGCGCGAATCAGCGGCGCGTTCGTGGCGCGGGACGTGGCGACGCTGCCGGCCGCGTAGTCGACCCCGGTGACGTGTCCCTGGCTCGCGACTGCCGCCAGCTTCCGGACCGTCGCGCCCCGCCGCAGCCGACGTCCAGGATCGTGAAGCCGCTCCCGATCGTGACGTGCGCGAGGCCCCAGCCGGTCAGCCCGGAATGAGATCGGTTCATCGACCAGGCGAACAGCCGGCCGAACCAGCGGTCGGGCTTGCGGACCTGGCGCAGCACGTAGGGCACGGCGATTGCCGCCACGCCGATGCCAATCCACTGGCGGATCATGACGGGGGCCTGGTGCCGCGACGCCCACCGAGACCGCGTCCCCTTCGCCGAGCCCGAGGCGCGGCAGGCGTCGCCGCTCACCTGGAGCGATCTCGATCCGCCCGCTGGATCCCAGGATCGCGAGCAGCCTCGCCCACCCGGGCGTCGCGGTAGAGCGCGCGCCAGCCGCGGAAGACGCGGCTGCCGACCGAGACCTCGAGGTCCGCTTCCGCGACCCGGGGAACGCCGCGGCGAGATCCTGCTCGGTCAGGTTGGTGAGCGCGTTGCCGAAGTGGTCGACGAACGTGACCCGGCCCGCCAGCCGGCCACTCAAGCGGCGCGGGAGCGCGCAGGTGACGCGGACCGGATCGGTGATGCGGGCGCCGAAGCTTGCGATCGGCTCGCCGCACGCGAGCCGCGCAGCGTTCCGGTGCGGACACGTCGCGGGCGTGGAAGGTGCGGCTCACCGGCTGGCGGAAGAGGCGCGACTCGGTCACCGCATGGACGCGGGCTAAGGCGTCGCCCAGCGCCCATTCGAGCACGCCGTTGTCGGGCCCCACGAACGCCTGCCCGCGCGCCTCCACCACCAGCGCGCGGCGATCGGTGCCCACGCCGGGATCCACCACCGCCAGGTGCACCACGCCGGCGGGGAAGTCGCGCGCCGCGGCCTCGAGCACGAACGCGGCGCGCGCACGTGCCCGGGCGGGATGTCGTGGGTGAGGTCCACCGCGCGGGCGTCCGGGCGCAGGCCGTGGATCGACGCCGTGGACCACGCCCACGAACCAGTCCGAGAGGCCGAAGTCGGAGGTGAAGGTGATGATCGGTGCAGGCATCGAGCGCTCGCTCGCCGTGACGGGACGCCATCCGCCGGGACGGGGGACTGCGGTATGATGCGGGGCGAATCTAGCCGACGGTGGTTCCTCCGCAAAGCGGCCGCCCGGGAGGAGCCTCCCGAGCGACGTAAGGAGCGAGGTCAATGTCCCGCGATCCCAAGCCGCGCCCGGCGCGCGGTCCCCGCACCCGCGCCGTCCACGGTGACCACGGCGGCACGCTCGGCCCGGTGTCGACGCCGATCGTCCACTCGGCCACGTTCTCGTTCCCGAGCCTCAAGGCCATGGACGCCGAGCAGGATCGTGCCGCGGCCGGCGCCTACTACCAGCGCCTCGGCCATCCCACGCTGCATGCCTGCGAGGAGCGGCTGGCCGGGCTCGAAGGGGCCGGAGGGGCGCTGCTGTTCGCGTCCGGGATGGCGGCGCTGTCGGCGATGTTCCTCGCGCCACCTGAAGTCCGGCGATCACGTGGTCGCGCTCCATCAGAGCTACGGCGGCACCGCACGACCTGCTGCACTGGGGCGAGGGCGATTCGGCTGGAGCGTCGACTTCGCCGACGCGCGCGATCCGGCCGGCTGGGAGCGTCGGTTCCGGCGCGAGACGCGCCTGCTGCACGTCGAGTCGCCCACCAATCCCATCCTGTGCGTGGTCGATCTCGAGCGCGCCGCCAGCTCGCGCACGCGCCATGGCGCGCGCCTCACGGTGGACAACACCGTCGCCTCGCCGATCGGCCAGAATCCGCTCTCGCTCGGCGCCGACCTGGTCATGTACAGCGCCACCAAGTCGATCGCCGGGCACAGCGACCTGCTCGCGGGTGCCGTGGCCGGGACGCACGCGGCGCTCGGCGCCGGTGTGGAAGGCGCGCAAGGTGTTCGGCCCGGTGCCCGATCCCTCGGTGGCGTGGCGAGATCGAGCGCAGCCTCAAGACCCTGCCGCTCCGGGTCGCGGCCGCCAACGCCAACGCGCTGGAGCTGGCCCGGCGCCTCGCCGAGCATCCGGGCGTGCGCGCGCGTTCTATCCCGGCCTGCCCTCGCACCCCGAGCACGCGATCGCGGCGCGGCAGATGTCGCTCGGCTTCGGTCCCCTGCTCGCGTTCGAGGTGCACGGCGGCGCCGCGGCCGCGGAGTCGGTGGTGAACGCCTTCCAGCTGGTGCGTCATGCCCCGAGCCTCGGCGGTGTCGAGACGCTGTCCTCGCCTGCCGGCCTCCACCTCGCACATCCAGCTCGGCCCCGAGGGCCGGGCCACGGGCGGGCATCCCGGAAGGCCTGGTGCGGATCTCGGCCGGGATCGAGGATGTCGAGGACCTGTGGGCCGATCTGGATCAGGCGATCGCTCGGGCCGCGTCCGCTCCCCGGCGAAGGCGATTCGCGGCGGTGAAGCCGGGCCAGGGTGCCTGATCAGGCCCGCTGCGGCGCGGTTTTGGCCGCTCCGAACCCTCATGGTATCCTCGTTGCCCGCTGCTGCTCCCGCTCCGGCACCAAGGCTTCCCAAGGAGAACTCCGTGAAGCGCCTGCTGCTCGTCCCGGTCCTGCTCGCCATCGCGCTGGGGGCCGCCGCCGCCGCTGCGCCTCAGAAGTCGAGCCGCCAGGCTCCGGCCAGACCGCGGCCACCCCTGCCGCCACGACCCCCGCGCCCGCCGAGGTGGATTCGCTCGCGCTGCTCGAGAAGGCGGTGGCCAGGACTCGACCAAGATCGAGCAACCTGTACCGCCTCGGCGTGATGTACATCGATCGTGACCGGCCGGCGGACGCGGTGACGCGTGCTGGGCAAGGCGTACGAAAAGCGTCCCAAGCGACATGAAGCTGCTGGTCAATCTGGGCGCCGCGCACGTGCGCTCGGGCCACGGCGAAATCGCCCAGGATCTGTATCAGCAAGGGCGCTGGCGATCGCTCCCGGCGACTCCGGTCGCCTCGTGCCGGCTGGCCAGCTCGCTACTACGTGAGCGGCAAGCAGCAGCAGTGTCGTCGACATCCTCCGCGGGGTCATCCAGCGCACACCGGCCGCCTACTGCGCCTACTTCACGATGGGCGTGGCGTTCGCCGACGCGGGCATCTACCGCGACGCGATCCGCATGTGGCAAGAAGGTGGTCGAGCTGGCGCCGACCTCTCCCGAAGCGCTGAGCGCGCAGGAGAGCATCGACGGTGCTGCAGAAGTTCGTGCAGTAGCGGCGCCCGAGGCCCGGCCTCCCGCCGGCGTTCCGAGCAGCGGCGCAGGAGAAGCCCTGATCTACTTCGATCACAACGCGACCACGCCCGGTTCGCGCCGAGGTGCGCGGCGGCCATGCAGCCACGCCTCGCCGATCTCTACGGCGAATCCGTCGAGCGCTGCATCGCGAGGGCCAGCGCGCCCGCGCGGCGATCGAGCGCGCGCGCGAGCAGGTGGCGGCGCTGGTGCAGCGCGCGGCCGGACGAGGTGATCTTCGTCGAGCGGCGGCACCGAGGGCGACCACCTGGCGATCCTGGGCGCCGCGCTGGGCGCGCCGAGCCGACGGAACGCGCATCGCGATCTCGGCGATCGAGCACCACGCGGTGCACGGCGCGGCCGAGGTGCTCGAGCGATCAGGGCTGGGCGGTCGATCACCTGCCGGTCGCCGCCGCACGGCTACGTCGATCCCGGCCGCGTTCGACCGCCGGCCGCCGGCACCGTGCTGGCATCGCTGATGCTCGCCAACAACGAGACCGGCGTGCTCCAGCCGGTGGCCGAGCTCGCGCGCCGCGCGCGCGCAGGCCGGCGTCAGGTTCATTGCGACGCGGTGCAGGCGCGCGGGCAAGGTGCCGATCGACGTGGAGCGCGCTGGGCGTCGACTACCTGGTGATCTCGGCGCACAAGCTCGGCGGGCCCAAGGGCGTCGGGCGCTCTGATCGTGCGGCGCGGGGCGCCGCTCGACGCCGCTGTTTCGCGGCAGCGCGCACGAGCGCGGCCGGCGCGGCGGGACCGAGAACCTGTCCGGGATCGTCGGGCTCGGGCGCCGCGGCCGAGTGCGCGGCGCGCGAGCTCGCGGCGCGAGAGCGCGCGGCTGATGGCGCTGCGCGCGCGGCTCGAGGCGCGGGTTCGCACGCTGCGCGCCGGATGCCGTGCTGCACGGCGCCGGCGCGCCGCGGCTGCCCAACACGGTCAACGTCTCGTTCCCGGCGCGCGCAGCGACCACCTGCTGATGGCGCTGGATGCGCGCGGGCTTTGCGGTCTCGGCCGGCGCGGCGTGCGCGAGCGGCGCGGTCGAGCCCTCGCCGGTGCTGAGTGCCATGGGCGGTGCCGCGCGAGCTCGCGATCTGCGCGGTGCGGCTCTCGATGGGGCGCACCACGACCGAGGCCGAGGTGGACGCAGTTGCTGCGCGGCACTGGCCGAGGCGGTGCCGGCGCGCGCGATCCGGCGGGCGGAGCGCCGGCGGGCGCGGCGGACCGGCGTGAGCGGCACCGGGTGCTGGCGGCGATGAGCGGCGGCGTGGACTCCGCGGTCGCGGCCGCACTGCTGGCCGAGCAGGGGCCACGAGGTGACCGGCGTCACGCTCAAGCTGTGGTGCTACGGCAAGTCGCCGGTATCGCCGCGCGCCTGCTGCACGCTCGACGCGATCGACGACGCGCGGCGGTCGCCGCGCCGCATGGGGTTCCCGCACTTCGTGGTCGAGGCCGAGGAGGTGTTCCGCGAGCGCGTGCTGCAGCCGTTCCTCGACGCGCTACGCGAGCGGCCGCACGCCCTATCCGTGCGCGCTCGTGCAACCAGCAGCCTCAAGTTCGGCGACCTGGTCCACGCGCATGGAGCTGATCGGCGCCGACGCGCTCGCGACCGGCCACTACGCGCGTGTCGAGACGCTCGCCGACGGCATCGTGCGGTCTGTTCCGCGCCGCGCGACCGACGCCGAAGGACCAGTCGTACGCGCTCGCGCCGATTCCCTACGCGCGCTGCTCGCGCGTGCGCTTTCCGCTCGGCGACGCTCGACAAGGCCGCGGTGCGCGCGCACGCGGAGCGGCTCGGCCTCTCGGTCTGGGACAAGCCCGAGAGCCAGGATCTGTGCTTCGTGCCCGACGGCGACTACGCGGGCTTCATGACGCGCAACCTGGGCGAGACGCGCGGCACGCAGCCGGGCGCGTTCCTCGATCGTCGAGGGCCGGCACGCTCGGCACGCATCGCGGCATCATCCACTACACGATCGGCCAGCGGCGCGGGCTCGGGATCGCGGCGGCCGAGCCGCTCTACGTGATCGCGATCGACGCCGCGCGCGAACACCGGTGACGCTCGGCGCGCGCGCGGCGCTCGAGCGCGCCGGGCTCGTCACCGAGCCGGTGAACTGGCTGCATGCCGCGCGCCGCCCGAGCCGGGAACCGCGCGCCGAGGTGCAGATCCGCTACCACCACCGCCCGGCGCCGCGCGCGGCTCACCCGCGCGAGGACGGCAGCGGTCGAGGTGCGCTTCGACGACGCCGCAGAGTGCGGTGACGCCCGGGCAGGCGTGCGTGTTCTACCACGGCGACCGGGTGCTGGGCGGAGCCGCGATCGCGGCGCGACCGGCGGCACGCCTAGTCGCGGCGCGGCGCCGGACGCGCGTGCCCGGACGGTGCGGCATGAGCGCGGGCGAGCGCTCCTCGCCGAGGTCGAGACTGCTCGGTCGCTGCCTGGCCTGCGGTGGCCGCTCGCTGCCGTCCGCTGGCGCTCGCGCTACGTGCACGAGGGCCGGCGCTATCCGCTGGTCGAGTGCCGCGCCTGCGGAATGCGCTTCCTGGACATCCAGGCCGGCGCCGGAGACGCTGGCCCGCTTCTACGACGCGGCCTACTTCGAGAGCGAGTTCCGCTGCGGGCGTAGCGACGCCACCGCTCGTTCGACGAGGCCGCCTTCCGGGACGAGAACCGGGGCTGCTGGACGCCTTCGCGTGGCCTCGGCGCCCAGCTCAGGCCGGCTGCTCGACGTGGGCTGCGCCACCGGGTGGCTGCTGCAGCGCCGCGAGCGAGCGCGGATGGCAGGCGCGAGGGCGTCGAGGTTCTCGGCCGAAGCGGCCGGCGCATGCGCGCGCGCGCGGGCTCGACGGTGTTCCAGGGCGATCTGATCGCCGCACGCTTCCCGGACGCAGCGCTTCGACCTGGTCTACATGGGCGACGTGCTCGAGCACGTCCCGACCGCCGGGCGGTGGTGACGAGGTGGCGCGCATTCTCAGGCCCGGCGGCTGCTTCTACCTGCGCGGTCCGATCACCACCCATTCCGCTCGCCCGCGGCTTTGCGCTCGGCTCTCGCCGCGGCCATCGGCCGCACGCTGACGCTGCACGAGCGCGCCCTACCATCTCTGGGAGTTCACGCCGCGCTCGCTCGCGCGGCTGGTGGAGCGCGGCCGGGCTCGGTGTCGAGCGCCTGCGCCAGAGCAAGATCCCGCCCGGTCATGCCCACGGTCGACAAGTCCGCGTCGAGCGCGCCGCGCTGGCGGTGTTCCGATGCCGTCAACCTGCCGCTCACGGGCTGCTGCAACGCGCGCGGCGATCGCGTGGTGATGGTAGCCCGCAAGCCGGGGCGATAGGCCGGGGTCCGAGAAATCGAGCCGTACGCAGAATTTATCTTGACGGGCCTCGGCAGAGTGCGCTCGGCGAACGCGTCTGCGCCTTCGATACCTGCGGCGCGCGTGCCAGCGCGCGCACGGATCGCCCGCAGGCGCGCCTGAATCTCACTCGGGCGCGGCAGATCCTCGTTCCACCGCGGCGATTCGTGAGCCCTGCGGGCATTCCTGAGCGCCGAAAACGCGCGTGATACAAAGAGTGCGCTAGCCCCTCGACACGCGCCCGCCCCGTCGAGGTTCGCCATGAAGCGCCGCTACCTGCGGTCTCATCTGTCCGATCACGGCCGTCGATCGTAGTCTCGGCTTCAGCATCGGGCAAGAGCACGGCGCCACCGCCGATGCTGCTGGCCGACATCGCCGAGTTCGACGCCCGCAAGCTCTACCGGCCGGCCGGCTACTCCTCCATGTTCGCCTACTGCGTCGGCAGCCTGCATCGATCCGAGGACGGCCGCGTACAAGCGCATCCGCGCGGCGCGGGCCGCCCGGCGGTTCCCGGCGATCTTCGACGCGGTGGCCGAGGGCCGGCTGCACTCTGAGCGCGGTGGTGCTGCTGGCGCCGCATCTCACCGAGCACACGGCCGAGGAGCTTCTGGCGGCGGCTACGCACAAGACGCGAAGCAGATCGAGCGGCTGCTGGCCGAGCGGTTCCCGCGGCCCGATCTTGCCGACGCGTGCCTGCAGCCGGCCGCGAGGTCCCGTCTGAGCGCTGCCGAACTTGCCCTGAGGGCAGTTGCGCGCACGACGACGCGGCGTTACCGGGTCCGACCTCGATGAACTGACCTGAGCGTCAAGCTCCGGCGCCGATCGCCGATCATGCCGGAGGCCGAGAACCGCTCGCAGTCTGAAACCCCTGGCGCCGCAGCGCTTTCGCGCTGCAGGTCACGATCGACCAGAGACGCACGACGCCCTGTGCTACGCCGCAGGAGCTGCTCGAGCCACGAGCTGCCGTCGGGAGACGTCGCCCAGGTGCTCGCGATGGCGCTGAAGGCCCTGATCCCGCAGCTCGAGAAGCGCAAGTTTGTCGGCGACGAACCGGCCGCGCCCGCGGCGCAAGGGCTCGTCCGCGAAACCCGCGCTACATCCCACCCGACGTCCAGCGCGCGGTCTGGGAGGCGCGATCGGGGCCAGTGCACGTTCGTGAGCGACGACGGGCACCGATGCGAGGCGCGCAAGTTCGTGCGAGTTCGATCATGTCCAGGAAGTCGCCCGCGGCGGGCGAGGCGATCGCGGATGGACTCCGGCTGCGATGCCGGGCGCACAACCAGTACGCGGCCGAGTGCACGTTCGGCGCTGAGTTCATGCGGCACAAACGAGCCGCCGCGCCGCGGTAAAGCCGGCTCCCGCAAGACCCGATAACTCCCCTCAGGACGAGCGCGGCCCGGTGTGCCTGCCGGCAGCCGGGCCGTCGCCCATGGCGTCCGTCGACGCCCTCCTGGCCATCCGCGAGGCCCGTCATGCAGGTCGAAACCCTCATCTCCCGTCTCGATGCGCTGGTTGACGCGCGGCGCGTCGTTCGAATTCGGTCCTCGAGACCGCCGTCACAGGGCGTCCACCAGCTCGAACCCGCGCTTCGACTGGACCGGCATCTACGAGCTGTTCCCGGACAACGTGCTGCGCCTCGGTCCGTTCGTCGGCGCGCCCACCGACCACGTGCTTCATCGGCGTCGGCACCGGCGTGTGCGGCACGGCGGTCGCCGAGAAGCGCAACATGAACATCCCCGACGTGCGCCAGCATCGCGAACTACCTCGCCTGCAGCACCGAGACCCGCTCGGAGCTGGTGGTCCTGATCCGCTCCGGCGACACGATCCACGCGCAGATCGACATCGACAGCCACCAGGTCGGCCGCGTTCGACGACGACGATGGTGGCGCAGCGTGCAGCGGATCGCCGACTGGCTCGCCGAGCGCTACCACGACGCCGCGACGCCGCCGCCGACGCTGAACCACGCGACGCCTGACGCGCCCGGCCGCGACGGTCCGCGATCCTGGCTGCAGTCTCCTCGACCGGCGCTGCCCAGGCGTCCGCTGCGCGGCGGCGCTCGCACGCGCGGGCGCGCGCGCGCTGGCCGAGCTGAGCGGCGCCGACGTCGCGGCGATCGTGCCGCTCGAAGGCGGCGAGCGCGCTCGAGCCTGGCGACCCGACGCACCCGCGGTCCGGCGAGCGCTCGGGCCGCGCTTCTGTCGCGCCGCCGCCGCCGTCGCGCGCGGCTCCGCGCGGTCCGACCGACGCGCTCCGCGAGCGGACCGGCATCCGGTCCGGGCGCTCCCGCTGGCCGCGCCGGCTTCGGTCGCGGCACGGCGCCTGGCGGCGCACCGCCGGTGCAGGCGTCGCCGGCGTCACTCGCGACGCTGCGCGCTGGTCGCGCGATCGCCGGCGTGGTGCGCCGCGCGCTGGCCGCCGCCGCACCGAGGCGCATGCGCGCGCGGCGGCATGCGCGCGGCGAGTACGAGCGCTGGTTCAAGACGCTCGACGAGCAGATCCGCGTGCTCGAGCGCGAGCGCCAGAAGTTCGCGGCCCTGCGTCCATCGCTCGACGCCGAGGTGTTCGTCACCGACCGCGCGCGGCCTGATCCGCTGGACCAACAGCGCTGCTCGGCCAGCGCATCCGCCGCCCCGGGCCCGGCGGCGGAGCTGGATCGGCCAGGGTGCGCGTCGGTGTGCTCGGCGCTGCTCCGAGCCCGAGCGCGCGCCCGAGTGCGGCGAGCTGCCCGGTCGCGCGCGCGGTGGCGGGCAGCGAGGCCGTCCACCACGAGTTCCGGCGCGGCAACCACAGCGAGCGCACGCATGCTCTACCTGAGCGCGCTGCCGATCAGCGGCCCGACGGCCAGCCGCACGAGGTGCTGGTCATGGTCCAGGACCTGAGCGACCTCGAGGTGCTGCGCCGTCCGAATCGCGCTACCGGCTGCTGTTCGAGCGCAGCGCCAAGGCGATCGTCATGGTGGACCCTGACGACGCGGCGGATCATGATGGCGAACCCGATGGCGAGCCGCATGACCGGGCTCACCGCCGAGCGAGCTGTGCGGGCGCACGCTCGAGGACCTGCATCCACGCCGAGGAGTGGCCGCGGTGCTCGAGCCGCTACCACGCCGGCTTCTCCGCCGGCAACCTGGCGCCGTTCGAGTGCCGCATCCGCACCCGCGACGGCGGCGAGCTGCTCGCGAGCGTCACCGGGACGCGCTACGACCTCGACGGCCAGGAAGTGGAGATGCTCGAGTACCAGGACGTCACCGAGAGCCGCCGGGTCGAGGAGGCGCTGCGCAACGCCGAGGAGCGGCCTGCGCTCGGTGGTGGCCAACGCCCCGGTGGTGCTGTTCGCGATCGACGAGCACGGCGTGTTCACGCTCTCCGAGGGGCGGGGCCTCAGCGCGCTCGGGCTCGAGCCCGGCGCAGGTGGTCGGGCTGCTCGGCGTTCGAGCTCTACGCACAGCAGCCGCGCAGATCCTCGCCAACATCCGCCGCGCCATGGCCGGCGAGACGTTCATGGACCGTCGTCGAGGTCGGCGAGCTGAGCTTCGAGACCTGGTACGCGCCCACGCGCGGGCCCGACGGCGCGCTCGCGCGGGCGTGATCGGCGTCGTCGAACGACGTCAGCCAGCGCCGGCGGCCTCGAGGACCAGCTCCGCCAGGCGCAGAAGATGGAGGCGATCGGCCGGCTCGCCGGCGGCGTGGCGCACGACTTCAACAACCTGCTCGCCGCGATCATCGGGCCACGGCGAGCTGCTGCTGCGCCGGCTCGAGCCCGACGAGCCCGCTGCACCGCCACGCCGAGGCGATCCAGAAGGCGGCCGACGCGCGGCGCGCTGCTCACGCGCCAGCTCCTGGCCTTCAGCCGCAAGCAGGTGCTGGCGCCGAGTGTGCTCGACATCCACCTGGTGGTCGGCCGAGATGGAGGAGATGCTGCGCCGGCTGATCGGCGAGCACATCGAGCTGGTGATCGTGCTGGCGCGACCGGCCGGTCCACGTGCGCGCCGACCGCGGCCAGCTCGAGCAGGTGATCATGAACCTGGCGGTCAACGCGCGCGACGCGATGGCCGAGGGCGGCGTCGCTGACCGTCGAGGTCGGCGACCGTCGAGTCGACGGCCGGAAGCGCGAGGCGCGGACCGCAGGCGGCACCGCCGGCCGCTACGTCGCTGATCGCGGTGACCGACACCGGATGCGGCATGGACGCGCCGACCGCCGGCGCGCATCTTCGAGCCGTTCTTCACCACCAAGGAGCAGGGCAAGGGCACCGGGCTCGGCCTGTCGACCGTCTACGGCATCGTCGAGCAGAGCGGCGGCTCGATCGACGGTCGACAGCGACTCGGCCGCGGCACCAGCGTTCACCGTCACCTGCCGCGGCTGCCGAGGAGCGCGTGCTGCCGACGGCGCCGAGGCGTGCGGCCCCGGCCGGCGCGCGCGGCAGCGAGACGGTGCTGCTGGTCGAGGACGAGCCGAGCGTGCGCGCGGTGGCGCGCGAGGCGCTCGGAGACCACGGCTACCGCGTGATCGAGGCGCAGCACGGCGTCGAGGCCCTGGCGGTGGCCGAGCGCGCACGCGGGCGCCGCATCGACCTGCTGGTCACCGACATGGTCATGCCGCAGATGGGCGGCCGCGAGCTGGCGCAGCGGCTGCGCCGCTCCGGCCCGGCGATGCGCGTGCTGTTCATGTCCGGCTACACCGACGACGTCATCGTCCGTCGCGGCGTCTCGAGGCCACCTCGCGCCTTCCTGCAGAAGCCGTTCGCCATGGTGCCTTCGCACGCAAGGTGCGCGAGACGCTCGACGCCCTGCCGGCCGACGCCGGGGCGCCGACGACGACGTCGAGCCCGAGGCCGGCGCCGCCTGAGCGGCGGCGCCCGGAGCTCGACGCGCGCCGATCAGAGCCGGGAGCCGTTCGGCCGGCGTGGTGCGGCGCGCTGCGGTTGCCAGCAGGTAGCGCGCCACCGCCGGCTGCTCGCGCCGGCGCAGCCCCGAGCAGTCGTGGATGCCTTCCAGCACCTTGGCCAGCTCCCTCCTGCGTGCCGGAGAGCGCGGTCGGGGATGCTGAAGAACATCGCGCGCTTCCGCCGATGCGCGAGCGTGTCGCAGCCGGCGGCAACCGGGGCAGGTCGCGGCAGGTAGAAGGGCGGCACGCGCCTGACGATGATCCGGTAGCCCGCGATCGGAACCAGTGCCACACGCGGTCCCGGAGCTCGTCGTTCTCGGTCATGTTGCGCGGGATAGTGAGGATCTCCTGGGGCGTGAGCGGCCGGTGAGCGCGTAGTCGAGCGCGTCGCTCCATCGCCTCGCCGCTGCGGAACTTGCCGAGCGCGGTGAGGAACCGCGCGCGCTCGGAGGGGATCGGCGTGGTCTCGAAGCGCTTGCGGTAGGCGTCGAACAGCGCCAGCGTCCCCGTCGCGCGCCGCCAGGTTGAGCGCGGTGCCGACCACCGACGGCATCCGACCGAGTCGGGATGGGCGAGGTAGCGGCGCGCGGCCGGCCGCGCCCAGTCCAGCACCTCGCTGCTCCATGCCGCAGACGCCGAGCGCCGTGAGCAGATCCGGGACGCATGCAGCGTGACCGCATCGGCCTCGCCGCGCGCCTTCTGCATGCCGACGCGCTTGAGCGTGGGCGCAGCATGCGGCGCACCGCGATCGCGAACGGCGCCCGCAGGTCGGGGATGACGAAGACGTCAGGTGACCTTCTCGAGCCCGGCGATCTGGCGCCGTCACCACCTCGGGGGCTGGATCGTCGCGTGAAGCCTTCGAGCAGCGCGCAGGTATTCGTCGCCGTGCGAGCTGGCTCGCGTCCAGCAGCGCCGCGGCGTTGTTCAGGAATCCCGCCCGCTCGCGCGCGTCCAGCGCCTGGGCGCGGCAGCGTCCAGCGCGTCGAGGCTCTCGCACGCTCAGCTGCCAGCGGTAGTAGCCGCGCTCGCCCGCGTTGGGGTGGACCCAGACCGGGGCCGTGGTCTTCTCGAGCTTCACCGTCTGCTCGGCCTCGGAGAGCAGCAGGCTCTGCGTGTAGCTCTGCCTGCCGTCCGAGTAGCGGAGCGTCACCGGGATCTTCCAGGCGGCCGGGCGCGGGGCGGCTCACGCCGTAGTTGAGGAAGCGGCGCTGCGTGAGACGCACCGTGCCGTCCGGGCCGGACCTCGCGCGCTCACCAGCGGCACGCCGCCCTGGTCGAGGAAGCGAGTCGGTGGCGGGCGTGACGTCGCGGCCGGAGGCGGCCGACAGCGCCTTCCACAGGTCGGCGGCGGTGGCGTTCTGCCACTCGTGCTCCTTGAGGTAGGCGGTGACGCCCTTGCGGAACACCTCGGGCGTGAGCCAGCTCTCCAGCATGCCCAGCACCGCCTGGCCCTTCTGGTAGGACAGCTCGTCGAACAGCCGGTCGATGTTGGCGAACGCATCCACCGACTGGCGGATCGCGCGCGTGCTGAGCCGCGCGTCGGTCACCATCGCCCGCTGGGTGCCGGCCAGCTCGCGCACCGACATGTTGTACTGCGGGAACACCTGGTCGGTGACCTTGTCGCCCATCCACGAGGCGAACGACTCGTTGAGCCACAGGTCGTCCCACCACGCCATCGTCACCAGGTCGCCGAACCACATGTGCGCCATCTCGTGGGCGATGATCGCGGCCAGCGCGCTGGCGCTGCCGCAGGGTCACGGTCGCCGGGTCCACCAGCAGGATCTCGTCGCGGAAGGTGATCGCCCCGGCGTTCTCCATCGCGCCCGCGGCAAACTCCGGCACGGCGAGCAGGTCCAGCTTGGCGTAGGGTACGGGCGTCCGAAGTACTGCTCGAGCGCCGCGAGCAGCGGACGGCGCCATGCGCGCCGCCTCGGCGGCGAGCCGGGTCGCGCCCTTCACCGTCACCACCCGCCCCGGCACCGACATGCCCTTGATGGGCTGGAACTCGAACGGCCCGGTGGCGATCGCCACCAGGTAGCTCGGGAGCGGCGGAGTGCGCTCGAAGATCACGCGTGCGCCGGTCGCCGGTCGTGGATTCCTTCTGGATCGGCACGTTGGAGACGGCCGTCGAGGCGACCGGCACCGTCACCGTGACCTGAAGGGAATCTTGAACTCGGGTTCATCCCAGCAGGGAAACGCCTCGCGCGCGGCCACCGCCTCGAACTGGGTGAAGCAGTACCAGTCGGTTCCCGATTTCAGGCGATAGAGGCCGTTGGCGCGCTGATCGAAGTTGTTCTCGAAGTCGATGTCGAGGCCGTAGTCCCCCACCGGGATCGGCGTGCCCGAGCGCACCACCAGCTGGTCGTTGGGGCCCGGTCCGGCCTCGATCTTGAGCTCCCCGGCCGCGTTGGAGAGCCGCACCATGATGACGTCCATGTCCTTGGCGTAGAGGCTGAACGTATCGGTCTCCTTCGCCACGTGCAGGTCGATGTGGACCGACCCGTTGTAGTCCGGACGGGAGGGATCGAGCTTCAGCTTCAGCGACTCGAACGTGGGGAGTACGTCCCGCTCCAGCCGGTTGTTGAGCGCCGCCCCGGCCCGCACGGCGGAAGCAGCGCCGCCAGGGCGAAGAGAAGGATCAGGACGCGGCGCGGACAGGGTCGCGGGTGGGCATCAATGCCTCGGGAGGTTGCGGCGGTACGTGCGGCCGGGTCGCGGAGCAAAGAGTCAACAACGGCCGGGGAGCCGGGGCAACTGGAATCTCCCAGAAACTCCCAGGCGCCGTCGTTTCCACCACCCTGCGCCGACCCGCGCAGCGATTGACAGCCCGCGGCGGGCGCCGCCTAGCCTGCGTTTCCCGCATGTCCTCACCCGTGACACCCAGTCCCCGGCGGTCGAAACCCTGGCGCTTCGCCGCACCTTTTCCGCTCCCCGGCATGCGGCGGCGGCCCGGTCGAAGCCCTGGCCGGGGTGGACGTGCGCATCGAGCGCGGCGAGATCTTCGGCCTGCTGGGCCCGAACGGGGCGGGCAAGACCACGTTCATCAAGATCCTCACCACGCTGCTGTTCCCGAGCGCCGGCGTGGCACGGGTGGCCGGGTACGACGTCGTGAAGGAGGCCCACGAGGTCCGCCAGCGCATCGGCGCTCATCTCGGGCGGGGAATCGAGCGGCTACGGGATTCTCTCGGTGCGCGAGTGCCTGTGGATGTTCTCCCAGTTCTACGGCGTGCCGCCGGCCGTCGCGTGGCCTCGCGTGGACGAGCTGATCGCGATCGTCGGGCTCGGGGAGCAGGCGCACACCCGGATCAACCGCCTTTCCACCGGGCAGCGCCAGCGCATGAACTTCGCGCGCGGCTTCGTGAGCGACCCCGAGCGTCCTGTTCATGGACGAGCCCACGCTCGGCATGGACGTGAACGCCGCGCGCGCGCTGCGCGCCTACGTGGCGCGCTGGATGCGCGAGCGCCCGGATCGCACCGTGCTGCTCACCACCCATTACATGGCCGAGGCCGATGAGCTGTGCGACCGGCTGGCGATCATCGACCGCGGCCGGGTGCTGGCGTGCGACAGCCCGGCGGCGCTGCGCCGCCAGGTGCAGGGCGGGCAGCACGTGAGCTCGAGGTGCACGCCGGCGATGGTGCGGCGAGCGATGCGCCCGCGATTCCCGGCATCCCGGCGGCCTGGGGTGCTCCCCATCCCGAGCGCGGCACCCGCACGCTCAAGTTCCGCCTGCCGCCCGAGCGTGCGCTGGTCGAGGTGCTGCGCGAGCTCGAGGGGCACGGCATGCGCGTGGACGGCGTCGCCACGCGCGAGACCACGCTCGAGGATGTGTTCATCGCCGTGGTCGGGCGCGGGCTCGATGACCCCGGAGCCTCCGATTCCGCCGCCGCATCCGCCCCAGCATCGGACAGCCACGTCGCAGACGTCTCGGACGGGCGGTGAGCGAGCCCGCCTCCATGGCTCCGGCTACGTCGGCGCTCGCGCTCAACCTGCGCGCCACCTGGGCGCGCGCCTACGTGCGCGTGGTGGGCTCGATCCGCGAGCCGACCTGGATCATGAGCGACGCGGTGTTCCCGGCACTCACCATGGCGTCGTACGTCGCTGCTCTACCGGGCGCTGGGCGCGCCGCGCACCTACGAAGCGCTGGCGGTGCTGGGCGGCGTCATGGCCACCTACTGGATCAACGTGCTGTGGGGATGGGCGCCCAGCTCTACTGGGAGAAGCAGAGCGGCCAGCTCCAGCTCTATTTCATCGCCCCTGCTCGCGGCTGGCGATCCTGACCGGCATGGCGCTGGGCGGGATCCTGATGACGACCAGTCGCGGCGTGATCGCGATCGTGATCGGCTTCGGCCTGCTGGGCGTGCGCGTCGCGCGCTTCGACGGGCTCCACCTGCTGGCGGTGTTCGCGGTCACCATGGCGGCCCTCTACGCGCTGGGCATGGCGTTCGCCTCGCTGTTCCTGCTCTACGGCCGCGAAGCCTGGCACGTGTGCAACGCGCTCCAGGAGCCGGTGTTCTTCCTCTCCGGGCTCTACTTTCCGCTCCGTGCCCTGGGAGCGCTCGGGGCGGTGGCGGCGGGGCTGGTGCCGCTGGCATTGGGCGTGGATGCGATGCGCCAGGTGCTGCTCGGGGAGGCGGCGCGCGGCTGCTGCCGCTCGGCGACCGAGGTCGCGATCCTGGCCGGGCTCGCGGCGGTGTTCTTCGTCCTCGCGCGCGGCTCGCTCGATTATCTCGAACGCCTCTCCAAGCGCGAGGGCCGGCTCACCCAGAGGTGGCAGTGACGCCGCCCATCGTGTCGACCGTGGACGACGCCCCGGGCGCGCCCTCCCCCATAGCACGCTGGGGCGCGGCCGCGCGTTCCTGGCGCGCTTCCGCATCGCCGCCTGGCTGGGCTTCCAGATCGAGACCAACTGGGCCGATCCGTTCACGTTCATCGTCTACTCGCTGCTGCGTCCGCTCGCGGTGGCGCTGATCCTCGCCGTCATGTACCGCGCCGTGGCCGGCGTGGCCACCGGGGCTGCAAGTGTTCCTCGGCTTCTACGTCGCCAACGCGTTCCACGAATACCTGGTGCGCATCCTGGTCGGCATGGGCTGGATCGTGGTCGAGGAGCGCGAGGAGTTCGAGACGCTCAAGTACGTTTACGCCTCGCCGGTCGGCATCTTCACCTACCTGTGGGGCCGCTCGACGATCAAGTTTCTACAAGCGACGGTGAGCCTGGTCCTGATCCTCTCCGATGGGCTGGTGGGTGCTGGGGCTGCGCTGGGACTGGGCGCTGGTGCGCTGGGGCCCGCTGCTGCTCTCTTCGGGCTCGGACTCACCGCCGTGGTCTATTTCGGATTCCTGGTCGCCGGCTGGGCGCTGGTCCTGCCGCGCGCCGCGATCAGCCTGAACGAAGGGGTCGCAGCCGGGCTCTATCTGCTGTGCGGCGTGATCTTTCCCATCGATCTTTGCCGCGCGTGCTCCAGTGGTTCGCGCTGGCGCTCCCGTTCACCTGGTGGTACGAGGCGCTGCGCCGTTTTCTGCTCGGTCACGGCGCAAGCCGCCGGTTTCTCAGGTCTCGGATCTCGAGCTGGTCGCGATCCTGGCACTCACCACCCTGGTGCTGTCGTGGACCTCCGTGTGGGCCTACCACGCCCTCGAGCGCGTCGCCCGGCGGCAGGGCAAGCTTGACCAGGCCACACTCTTCTAGCCCGGGCGCGGACTGGCGCGTGCTGCCGGTGCTGCCGTTGCTGGCGGGAGTGCTGGCCTGGCTCGGCATCTTCAGCACCCGGTCGCGCAGGACGATTTCCACTGGCTCCTGCGCGCGACCGAGGGCGGTCCCCCGGCGTGGACCGCTCCGGCGCGTGCTGAGCATGTCGCTCTACTTCCGCGCCGCCCATGCGCTGTTCGGCCTGAACGTGCTGGCCCTATCACGCCGTGAGCCTGCTGCTCCACCTCGCCACCGGCGTGCTCCTCTATCGCGTGCTCGCCCGCCGGCTGTCCGCCGGGATCGCGGCGGTGGCGGCGGCATGGGTTCTGGCGAGTCCCGCGCTGTTCGATGCGCTCCACTGGGTTTCCGGGATCGCCGACTCTGCTGTGCGCCGCATGGCTGGCACTCACGGTCTGGCTCCTGACCGGCGACGACGACGCGCACCTGCGCCGCTGGCTCTCGCTCGCCACCTACGCGCTCGCGCTTGCGAGCAAGGAGATCGCGGTCGGTGCGCTCCCGGTGCTGATGGTGTTGCACGTGCATCGCGGCGGGCGGACTCCCGAGCTGCGGGGCGAGCTGCGAGGCGTGCTGCGCGCCGTGCTGTGCGCGGTGCTGGCCGTGGCGTTCGCGGTCGCCGCCGCGGGCGCGTGGCAGACCACGGCCGGCGGCGCCTACGCGTGGAAGCCCGCCGCCCTGCTCGTGAACCTGCCCGCGTTCGCCACCACCGCTCTCGCGTCGGGCCTGGCCTTTCGTGAGCCCTCCGACCTGGCCTGGGCGCGCCAGGCATGGGTCGTGGCCAGCGGCGGGCTGATCCTTGCCGCCTGGCTCCTCGCCCTGATCGTGCGGCGTTCCCGCGCCGCGTGGCTCGCCGCCCTCTGGTTCCTCGGCCTGCTCGCCCCGGTGGCGTTGCTCGAGCACCAGTTCCAGTTCTACTACCCGTGCTGCGCGCTCCCGGATTCGCCGCCTCGCTCGCGTTCCTCGCTGCCGGTCTTTCCCCGCAGCTCTCAGACGGCTCGGCGGGCTGGCCTTAGGCCTGGTGGTGGCGCAGCTGCTGGCGATCGAAGCGCGCACCGGCGCGCGCCTCGAGCGCGCACCGCTCCCGGTCGACTTCGTGCTGCGCCGCGCCTCGTCGCCCGGCAACGCGCTCGGCGATCTCGAGCCCGCGCGGGAGCTGCTCACCTCGCGGCTCGTCATGCTCGGCCAGCAACCGGTGGATGCCGCATGGCAGGGGAGGAGCACCACTGAGGCCACCGACTACAGCCGCGATCCGTGGCGGGACGAAAACGTACGCGCCGCCCTCTCGAACGGAGAAGCGATCCGGCTTCATTTCCCTGCCCTGCTCGAGGTGGTGTTCAAGCCGTGGCTCGACGCCGAGGACACCCACAGCGTCATCGCCGGCTTCCGGATCGATGGCCACCTCACCGTCGCCGACTACCGGACATTCGTCGGCGCCCCGCGCGCAGCGGCCACGGTCCCCGAGCGTCTCGAGCGCGCCGGCGATCTCATTCGGCGCCGGCTCTTCCGCGAGGCATACGCCGAACTGAACGCCACCCTCATGCTGGCCCCGATGATCCGGACGTGCTGATCAACCTGGGAGCCCTCGAGGTCCAACTCGGCGACTCGACGACGGCACTCTCGACCCTGGCACGCGCGGTCCAGGTGTCCCCGACAACCGGGACGCCCGCTACAACCTCGGGCTCCTCCAGTGGCGGCTCGGCAGGCGCGACGAGGCCGAGGCCACATGGTCCCGGCTCCTGGCCGAGGCCCCGGAAAGCGACCTCGCCCGGGCGGTCCGCGACCTGCTCTCCGGCCGCGCCCGGTAGGGCGGGGCGGGAGAATCCAGACTAACGGCTTATCTTGTTATGGAGCCGTTGGATAGCGCGCCGCTGGCGCTGGCCGGCGGGCCGCTTGGTTCTGGCTCGAGCTGCAAGGCGCCTGGACTCCCACAAACTGACGGCTCAAGCAGTTGGGGCGTTGGGTCGAAATCCCTAGGGATGACTCCACTTCCCGCGCCTGCTCGTCCCTCCGGTCACCCCGTTTCCGACGCCTGGGACCCGGCTGACCTCGCACTTGCCGCCGCTTGCGGTGTGTCGGGCTGGCAGTTTCTCCCGTCGGCGCCGGCACGGTGTTGCGTGGCAAGGTGACGCTGCCCACAACGGTGCCGGCACGGAAAGCCGGGGCGGCGGAGCGCCGGCCTACGCGGACCTGGTGATCTACGTGACCGAGAAGTCCGGGGGACACCGCTCGCGGGACGCGCCAAGCGCAAGGACGTGGACCTCGCCGGCGACCAGTTCGAGCCGCGCGTGCTCGCGATCACGCTCGGATCCAAGGTGCGCTTCCGCAACAGGACCGCGTCTATCACACCCTCTTCAGCCTGACGTCGTCCGGTCGCACCGACGTCGGCAGCCTGGCGCCCGGCGCCAAGCGCGAAGTCCGCTTCGATCAAGCCGGGGTGAGCAACCTGTTCTGTCAGCTCCACCCGGCCGCCGCCGGATTCGTGGTGGTCTGTCCCAACTGGTTCTATACCGACACCAACGCTGCTGGGGAGTACACGCTGCCACCGCTCCCGCGCGGCAACTATGTCGTCCACGCCTGGCACCCGCTGCTGGGCGACATCCAGCGTTCGGTCGAGGTGACCGGCCGCGACACCCGCCGCTTCGACCTGAACTTCTGACCGTGCGCATCGGCCTTAGACCCAAGATCCTGCTGCTCACCGTGTTCACGCCGGTGGTGCTGGCGGTGGCGACGGTGTGGATCGTGCACAGCAACGTGTCGCGCGCGAGGTGCATTCCAACATCCAGGACGACCTCCGGCGCGCCTCGGCGGTGTTCGAGAGCACGCTCGAGGCGCGCGCCGAAGCCCTGGGGACCGCCGGCCAGGTGATCGCCCGCGACCCGCGCTTCTTCTCGATCCTGACGCTTCCCGGCACCCACCTCGACCCCAGTACCGCGCCACGGTGCAAGGCGTGGCGCGCGACTTCAACAACATCACCCGGGCCGATCTGTTCGAGGTGGTGGATGGCGGGGGCCAGATGCTGGCCACCGTGGGGCGCGGCAGCTCGTCCCGCTCGAGCCGCGAGCCGCTGGTCCGGGCGGCGCTCGACGGTCGCGGCGTCTCGGGTATCCTGGTCGAGAAGCAGGGCGACTACCAGGTCACGGTGACGCCGGTGTTCGCGCACGGGCACGTGATCGGCGGCCTGATGCTCGGGGCCAGGATCGGCCAGCCGTTCGCGCAGCCGACTGCGCGAGCTGACCCGCAGCGAGGTGACGTTCGTTTCCCGGCACCGCAGCGTGGGCACCACGCTCGAGGACGTCGATCGCGACGCATTGCTCGCAATGCTGCGCGATCGGGCGCGTGCCGATTCGATCCCGCAGAGCGAGCTGATCGAGGTCAAAGCCCGGTCCAGCACGTTCCTGACGCTGGTGCGGCCGATTCTGACTCGAGTCCGAACGTGCCCCAGTACTACGTGATGCAGCGCTCGCTCGAGGTCGAGACCGAGTACTCTGACCGCGATGCGCAACCTGCTCATCCAGCTCGGCGTGCTGGCGGTGATCGTGGCGATCCTGGGCAGCGTGGCGGTCGCGCAGCGCATCACCGCGCCGCATCCAGCGGCTGGTGCGCGCCGCCGACGAGATGGAGCGCGGCGACTACCAGTATCCGCTCGAGATCAAGAGCCGCGACGAGTTCGGGTACCTGGCGGAGCGCTTCGAGGAGATGCGACAGCGCGAGCGGGTCGTACGTGCAGAGCCTGGAAGAAGTGGCGCGCATGAAGACCGAGTTCATCAACGTCGCCTCGCACGAGCTGCGCACCCCGATCAGCATCATCCGCGGCTTCCACGACCTGTTCGCCACCGGCGGGCTCGGTCCCATCACCCCGCCGCAGGTCAAGGCGCTCGAGGCGATCGAGTCGAGCCCGGTGTCGCTCACCCGGGTGGCCGAGGATGCGACCAAGATGGCCCAGATCGAGGGCGAGCGGCTGGTGCTCAGCATCGAGGACTACGACGTCTCGACCGTGCTCCGCCAGGGTGGCGGACGCGATCGGCGATGCCAGGAAGCGCGATCTGGACGTGACGACCGAGGTCGCGGACGACCTGCCCCCGGCGCGCATGGACGGCATGCGTATCGCCCAGGCGGTCTGCCAGCTGGTGCGCAACGCGATCCGGTTCACGCCCGACGGCGGCATGATCGACGTGCGCGCCTTCCGTGAGAAAGAGCAGCTGGTGATCGAGGTGCGCGACACCGGCATCGGCATCCCCGAGGAGAAGGCGCGCGATCTCTTCGACAAGTCGTTCATGGTGCGGGATTCCCTCCACCACCATTCGTCGAGCAAGCTGGAGTTCAACCTCGGCGGGGCTCGGCCTGGGCCTCGCGATCGTGCGCGGGATCGTCGAGGCGCACGGCGGCACGCTCTGCCGTCGAGAGCCAACATTTCGCGCGGCACCACGGTCACCATGCGCGTGCCGTACGAGTGCAACCCTGGGCTCAAGATGGCGGCTCTAGCCGCGCCCGCGCGCCCCCGCGCCGCCAGCCGATTGCTGCGCCTCGGCTTGACCTCCCCGTGGCACCTCCTTACTGCCCCGTCGCCGCCGCTCGGCTCACCTCAGTCGTGGGGTCCGTGCGAGAGAGGCGACGCGAAGGGCGTGACATTCCACCCTGCATCCGTTGAGCGCCTCGAACCTGCGAGGGATGGCCGAGTGGTCTAAGGCGGCGGTCTTGAAAACTGACGCGAAGGGTGTCGCAAATAGGGCCCCAGAGGGTTAGCTCCTCTTGAAGCTCTTCACTTGGCGCGAAAACCGTAGCAGCCACCGTAGCAGACGCCCGAGACGCGAGCAGGGACCGTGCAGGGAAGTGCCCGCAGACTTAGCCCCGGGGGCACTCCAACCGGGCTGGGAAGAACCCCACCTGGCTGACCGACAAAATCCCCAGTATCAGAAGACTACGACAAGCGCTCTCGCCAGACAGGGAGCCTCGACTTGACCGCTCTTTTCCGGCGCATCGGGAGTGCGCAAGTCCCTTCTCGCCGGCGGGCATTGCTCGACGCCTAACCAGGGCTGTCCCCGGCTTGATCCAGCTCGTATGCCGCTCCCTAGACTGGCACGGGTCACCACCATCCCCACTCATCGCCGGCGTTCCAGCGGCAGAGGTTATCGGTCCCGCTGGTGGAGGAACGGTCGAGAAAACCCAAGCCCAGTCTCATCTCCCTGCGTATTATCTCTGCGCCCAATCCGGGGGCGGCAGGCTCTACGCCTAGGCACACGCAGGCCGCATTCCCTGCCGGCGCTGCCATCTCGAGACCGCCGCCGGACACGACGAGGCCCACTTCCATGTCTCGACAAGTCGTACCGCCGCAATCGCCCTGGGAGTGACTCCGGCCGCGGATCCTGACCCGGCGCCCGCTGAGTCATCTCGCCGCGTCGCTGGGGCAGCGGCGTGGCGTGGTGCGCGATGGACGCTGGCGGCCCTTTTCCTCATTGTCCTCGCTGCGATCGCGTTCAAGTTCCACCCAGTCGGCGACTACTTCCACCGAAAGCGACTTCTACGGTGGCTACGCGGACGGTGCCCGAAGCCTCGCGCTCGGCGGGATTGACTTCGCTCGGTACGGGGTCGTGGGACCTGTTTACGAGTTCGCGCTCGCGGGCATCGGGGTCCTCGCGGGTGACTTATTCACCGCAGCGCGCCTCATTTCCGGTGATCGCAGCGGTCGTCACACTCTTGATGTGGGGCGAGATCGCCGACGCTTGGTTCGGCCCCGCCGGGGCGTTCGCGCGTCTCGTTGCTGCTGGCCGTCAACCCCACCTTCCTCCGCTACGTGGGTATTCCGCGACGACCGACATGCTGGCGGTAGCCTTGGCGACCGCCGCGATTTTCGCTCTGCCCAGAGGGACGCGGAAGGGATCGGCCCTTTCGCTGGTGCCTGGGCTGCGCTTTGCGGCGCTCACGCGCGCACAACCTTCCGGTCCTGGTCCCCGCCCCGGTCGTCGCGATCGCCGCGGGATGGACCGCCGACACACGGGCGCGCAGGCGGGATCTGTGGCTCTTCCTCGCCTCATCGCCTCACGATCCTCGGCACGTGACCATCGCGAGCCTCGCCGCTGGACATCTGCCCGGGGAGCAACTCCTTCGCAACCCCGACTTCTTCTTCGGCTCGACACCAGCGCACACCTCGAGGAGCGCTATCAAGCTTCCTCACCGGCCCGCCCTCGAGCGACTCGGCCGCGAAGCCGGTGGCGGAGACCCCTGCCGGCTCCATCGCCGCACGCGTCGTTTCCCGGATCAGGCTCCACGCCGTGAGCGTCGGCGGAGATCTGCTGGGATGGCCGGTGACGATCGCGATCCTGCTCGGTCTCTCACTCATGTGCATCTCACGGCGCTGGGCAGCGCTCGTCGCCTGGGCTCCGATCACGGGACTTCTCCTCCTCGCGCTCGTGCCGGTTTTTCCGAGTCCGCGCTACGCGCTCGTGCTGCTTCCGCTTACGTTGCTGCCCTTCGCCGGCGCGGTCGAGATCGTCCGTCGAGCGGCAGCCCCGTCCTTCGTACCGCGGCGGCACCGTCGCGATCGCGATCCCCGCGGGGCTGTCAGTCGGCGCGAGCGTTAGCTTACAGCGCAGTTGCTATGCGGCGATGCCACTCCAGGCGAAGGCGACGGGGAGAGTGCTCCGGCGCCTCCGGACCAAGCGGATGGGCGACTGCTGGCGCGCAGGGCCACGTGGCCTACTACGCCGGCATGTCCAGGTGGTCCCGTTCCCAACCGTCTTCGTCGCTCAGCTCGCTTTCCGCGTCCTACGCGCGTGGGCGACGGGCGACCTACCCATACTAACTTCGTGGTTCGAGCGCGACTCCGCCCGGAGTTCGCATACCATTGGACACTTCCGCGGCCGTGCCCGGACTTGAAGTCCTGAGCGCGACCCGCGACAAAACCGAGCGTCGCCTTCTCCGATCGGCCCGCGCTTCGGCGAATACCCACGCTGGTGGAACGACGAAGACGCGAAGTCGCTCATCGCGGCTCGGGCGAACGCCCTCCTCTACCAGGACGAAGCGGGCCTGGCCCGCGTTGACGACGCTGGCAGGCAACGAGCTACGGCGCGGCCGCTTGGACCAGGCCCTGGAGGGACCTCGAAGACGCCCTCGCGCGCCAAACCCGAACAACCCAGAAACCAATCTGTTGACGGGCGAGGTGCTGCGCCGCCTCCGGGCGCCCCTCGGAAGCATCTTGGCCGCCTTCGAGCGCGCACGCGGGAGCGGGCTCGTCGAATCGGAGGTGCAGCGGGTTGAGAAGGCTGGCGCACGACTGGCCGGAACCGGGAGGCCGTCGAGCGCCGGCGGCCGCACATCGGCAACACGCGGGAACCGGAGTTGCCTGTGAGCCATGCGCGAGACCTTCTCCGTGCTCGGCGATTCCGCCGCCGTGGCCGAAGGATCTACCGGACGCTGAAGAGATCGCGTTTGAGGGCGCTCACGATCGACCGGGTGCCGATCATCTCCGGGATTGATCTGCCCGTTCACTCGCACGCATTGCAGGGTGCACGGTACCGGAAGGGTGGACACCGCCGCCGCCAGATGTCCGCCGCGAAACGCGGGATATCAATGGGCACGGTGCCCTCGCCCCCGCCATGTGGAGGCCGTCGCGTCTGCCAGGCGACTGTTGGTCATCTCAGCAGGGCTCGTCTGTCTTTCATATAGCCCGTCTGCAAAGACAGAACGCCTCGCAGTTCCTGACGACGGGCAGTGCCGGCCAGATCATTGCACCGTGGGCGTTGTTACGTTGACGCGGCCGGATACGCATATTGTAATGATCAAGGGAACAACCGCATCTGCAAGTTTACCGATACTGGCGATTTTGTTCTTCTTAGCCTCGAGGGCGATGGACCCGGCGAGTTCGACATTCCCGGGGGGTCACCGTAGACGCTGTCGGCCGCGTCCTTGTCGCGGACCACAGGAACAATCCGCGTCGAGGTCTTCACGTCAGACGGCGTTCCTCAACCAGTTCGGCAGCGGCCTCGCTGGCCCCTACGATGTCGCGGCTACCGCCCCTCAGGGGCAGTCTATGGCTGATCGTAGCAACTATCGATCGTGGAGTACGACGGCAAGGGTGGCCATCAGCGCTGCCCACCGATTCTCCAAACAGGTGTGGCCGTTGACGCCTCGGGCAATATCCTCGTCTCCAGCGAGGGGGAGAACGGCAACAAACTGCATTGTGAAGTACGATCCGGCAGGCAACTTGATCTCTTATTGCTCGGCAATTACCGGCACGATGCCGGGGCAGTTCTATGGGCTCGCGGGACTCGCCATCGACGGCGCTGGCAACGTCTACGCTGCCGACCACGGCAATGAATAGGTCCATGGCAGTTCGGTCCTGATGGCAGCCTGCTCAGCTACTGGGGCACGGCGCGGATCAAACGGTCAGTTCAACGTGACACTCAGACGTGGCCATCGGGGCCCGCTGACGGGCGATCTACGTCATGACGCCGGAACAACCGCGTGCAGAAGTTCGGCTACGGCCCACGCCCGTGGCGAGCGTGACGTGGGGCAGCGAAGTCTCGCTACCGCGGGGTGCTCGGAGCCGTTGCGCCGGCACCTCCGGCCAGATAGAGAGGCTTCCGGTCGCCGCCGAGTTCGGCAAGCATGAAGGCGCGACGTCAGAAGGCCGATACCGGCACATGGCGTGGAAGCGCGATGCGCTGGTCGGTACCATTGCCGGGGCTGCCGTGGCGGCGTCGCCGTGGCTATGGATGGGCTTTTGCACCCCAGATGCCCCGCCACTGGTGCTCTTCGCTGCCGCGATGGGGTGCCGGGGATTGTCCCAGGTTTCCCCATTGTCGTCGGCGCGATGACAACTACGGTCTTCCTGCCGCTGTGGGTGGCGTGGATGATCGTGGTCGCCTGCAATGCGGCCATCTACGCCGCGACATGGACTGTCCTTTCTGTGGTAGGCTGGACCTGCCGCCAAGGTGTTGAAGGTGATCGTCATTACGTTGTGGGACTGTACGTCGCGTTTTCGGCGGTAGGCGGGCCTGGACCGTCTCGATCCATTCGGCGACTAGGCGGCTGTCCCCATGTGCGGCTGAAGGTCTCGCCGTTGGCGGGCAAGTACGATGGGTCTATCGTAAGCGTGGATTGCGAGGCCCAGCGACGCCGGGCAAGTTTTCGTAGAGACGCGCGGCACGCGGAGCCGACGGATGAGTCGCGATGGGGAGACACAGGGCCTTGAGCACAGCGGGTGAATGCATGACCCGCAACTGGTTGAGTGCCGACTTCCGGCATAGTTGAGAAATGCTGGGAGCACCAGCCTGTTCGAGTCAAGATGATGTGCATTCAGCGGTTGGTGATCCACACCGGGCATCTGCGCTCGTGAAGATGATGCTCGCGCCAGGATCACTGGTGGGCCGAGCATTCGAGTGGTGGTGCTGTCGGCATTGCTGGAGAGCTCTTCAACGGCGCGAGGATCTACGCTTATGCCTGATTGCTCTGGAGAGGTCCTGAAGAGAGACTAAAGGTGGGTCGTGATCGGCGCAATCGTGTTCTGGCGGCTTCGTGAGCCTTGTAGGATGGGTTGGCGGCGGCGAAATGTAGCCAAGCCGACGGCCTCGCCGCAGAATAGCGCACCCTCGTCGGCGCTCTCGGCCTCGCCGTAAGAGGCCATCTCAGAGGCCACTGGGTGGGCCCTCGGCGGGCGCGCTTTCATCTACTCGCTGCCCCAGCGCAGGACCGCTGGCGCTGAAGCCGGGATAGGAGGCCCAATCGCTTGGGTGGGGATTTCGCCCAGCAGGATGCCGGGCGCACCCGCCAGCGCGGCCATCGGCAAGGAGGGGCCGTCATGCGTTCGGCCACGTTCCGGCAACGCGCTCGCGCTGATCTTCGCTCGCCGCCGCTTATCACCTCGGAGCCCGGAGCGCAGGGGCGCAGGCACCGGCGACCTGGTGGTGGGAATCGCCGGCCAAGGCGGCGGTATCCACGGCTTCCTGGCGATAACCGCCAACGGGGCGACTCGTACCAGGACGGATGATTTCGGAATCCACTGACCGCTTACGGCAACTGCTTCGCCAGCGGGCCAACGCCCGCGACGCGCGAGACGTTCGGCGCTCTCAAGTCGCTTTATCGGCCCGCAGGGAGCCGCGCAGCCCCAGGACAGGTAGCACTGCCACGAAGGGCTCAATCCATGAGTGAACACGGTCCGACCACTGGACGAGGGCCAAGCCGTCCCGGGTCCGGTGCATTGAGGCCGCTTCTGCCGTCCTGACCTGCAAGCGCAAGGCTCTGACTTAGGGCGTGGCAAGGCGCGGTTCCCGAAATCGCCGATGTCGCGCGTTGAGACCTCATCATTTCGCTGTGTTTCAACAACTCGCCAGCGCCATCACCTAACTGTCTTACCCGGCCTCGGGCAAGGTCCAGCGAATACTTCGCAACCACAACCGCCGGCTCTTCAAGGGCACCGATCCCGTCAGCCGGTACGAGTGGCTGGCACTTCATTACTCACTGCACGTGCTGACTCTCGTTTCCGCTTACGATGTTGCACTTCCAGCTCGGTAAACGCCGTCATGACGATTGGCTTGCCATTGCGGCAAATGCAGGCGCGAAACGGTGGCCGAGAACGTTAACGTTGCGAGCACCAGAGTCGGAGCGGCTCCAAGCGATCGAAGGGATACGGGCCACGATATGTCGAGGTCCGGCACTTGTTCATCCATATCGTGGCTCAAGTCGCGGAACCGGAGGCGCGCCTCAACTCAGAGATGCCTTCGTGATTCCTCGCTCTAGAGGAGTTTGCTGAGGCGTCCAAGCCCGAGAAGGTCCCCCTCAGGCCATACGTCGCGTGTTTCACGCTGGAGCGCCCTCGCTCGCCGCGCGAGATGGCCAAGGATAGAGAGCAGCTGGCCTCGGCAGCAGACGAGTTGTCTCGCTGCTCAACAAGGAATACGAGGCCAGGGTAAGGCTGATTGAGGCGCGGGCAATATGACGGCAGGGCGCACGGCACGGGGTCCTTCCGCGCCCCTGTGTCGAGGGTACCGGCGGCCGCATCGCCCGACTAGTCGCAGGCCCGACAACAGGTGAACGGCCGTGAAACACATTGAGGAACGGGTCATGAACCGCCCGAACGAGCATGCCGACAGACTCCGGCATGGTGCCCGGCGAAACAACGCCGCCCGAGCATCGCTCGCAAAGCGTGACCCGGGGCAGAGTCACCCGGCTCGCGGAGGGGTCGCTTGATGGCGCGCGCGGAATCATCGCGACGATTCCGCCTCGACTGCGTGGGGAGTACAGGGTTGCGCCGAGTTGTGCGCCATCCTTGCGACGGCGGCAGCCGCAAGTCAATGCAATACGTAACCGAACGAAGCACACCGAC
>ERZ1370068.3587-contig-2696_pt1 | contig 56215 bp, 85 predicted proteins | sample MGYA00561227_ERZ1370068 | MGnify/ENA primary metagenome ERZ1370068 (study PRJEB38410, sample SAMEA6850437) | metagenome | study: Metagenomic assessment of the ecological functions of the soil: analysis of the soil microbiota associated with the... | reverse complement strand
TGTACTTCGTTCTCAGTTTTACGTATTGCTGCGGCTGGACGTCAGCCTTGCAGCGGAATTTCAGGTCGGCGAGGATCGCCTTGCTCTTCAACTTCGAAGGTTTTGGCAGGTTGATAATCTTCACGCCCGTGGTGCCAAGCTGTGGAGGAAACCACGTTGACCAGGTCGTCCGTCTCGCACCCGACGGCCAGTCGGCGACAGGGCGTGCCGCCCAGAACGCGTGTGTGTGCCTCATCGCGGCGGGAATCCGGGTCCAAACGGATAGGCGTTCTGTGTCGAACCCTGGCTGAACAACGGATCCTGAACGCTCGGGCAGAAATAGGGCGAACCTGTCGCGGACTGCGGGCTCGCCGTCGGCGGGGACGTATAACTGCTATAGGGAATGCGGCTCCGAGCCGGCCATCAAACCGGCCACGCTTAAAAATCCCATCTGCGTGACCTTCGGAGTGGGGCTTCCGCCCATTCAAAGACGACGTAGCTGAACTGCTTCTGGCTCATGGCGATCAGCGCCCACGTCCTTCCGCATCGATCCATATTGTCGAACCGCGTTGCCAAGCTCGCTGTGGATATTTGCTGAGCGCATGGTCCGGTGGCGGCCTCCGCGCAGCCGGCCGGAAGTCGGCAACAGAATGCCGACAGCACGGCGATGATGCCGATGACGACGAGGAGTTCGACGGGGTGAAGGCTCTCTGGCGCGTCGCATGTCTATGGTGGGATGTTTGCTAACGAGAAAGGTGATCCAGATTGATCAGACGCCCACCTTGGGTTGCTTGGCAACGAGGGACGGCCGCGCCGCTGGAGCCGCCGAAGTTTTCGCGGCTCGCAGAGAAATAGTCATTGAAGACGCCGGAAACGCTTCCGAAGGCATGGATTTGTTTCGTTGATCGCCACGCGGCTATTCACATGTCCTCGTCCGGACCAGATCGTCGTCGTGGCCGGCGGTCTGCTGAGGATATAAAGGTCACCACTGCCCCGAAAACCGTTGGCGTACAGCGTTGATGCCGGTCTTGTGGGTGCCGACAACTTACCGGGCGCAGATCGCTGTCTGTGATCATCGCCTTGTTCTTCAGTTTCGCGAGCTTAGGCATCGCAATCGCGAGCTTGGACGTGGCGCTTGGCTGTCCAGTTGGTTCCGGGAATAAAGAATCAGTAGCCCGGCAGATCCGGTGTCGATGCCCACGGGCGGGCGTTGGTCGGCCAGTTCGCGATGGGGCGAGTCATGTAAGTAATCCGCGTGTGTCCGAGTCCCGGCGTGGTGAGAAATTCGGATGGTTCGGCCACTGTCGAAAGGAGGCCAGACATTCTGCGGAGTGTTGCTAGCTGTAGGCGGATCATCGTTGGACGGGCAGTGAACGCCTGTGGAGTTCGGCGTGAGCTTCGAGATCACCGAGCAACCCCATCATCGAAACTTTCGTCCCGTTGGTGTTGTTCAGTTGACAAAAAGTTGAAGTTCGCCTGGTCCATGTAGCCGATCGGGATCTGATCGGTATTGCGTGGCGTAAAGTCGGATGTACGTTGCCGAGCTCGCGGATGTTGCTGGGCACTTGGTTCGGTTGGCGGCACTTGCGGGCTTTGCCCAGCGTCAGGAGGAATATCGCGATCAGCACGGCGCGATGATGCCGGCCTGACGACGAGGAGTTCGACGAGAGTGAAGGCTTTCCGTCGCATGTTGCGGCCCGCGTTCACTTCGACGCGGCGTCAAAGTCAGCCGCGATTAGCGCGTATTTTGTTTCCACTTCGTTTGAACTTCGTTGAGATATTTGTTGTTGTTTGCCGCGGTGGCGGTGTTGAAGTCGGGGGCGGTCAGCTGCGCCCCGAGCGGGAATGGGCTGGCGCGTACCGGCGCAGCGTTGTTGAAACGCCTCGAGGGAACCACTGCCAGCCGTTCGCGTAGATCACGTTGATCCCTTTCTTGTGCGTGACGGTAATGTCTCCCGGATAAGTAATTGGGTCCGCGGCGACCGCCCTGTTTTCAGCTTGGCGAATTTGAAGGCAAGGTTGCGTTAACCGTAAGTGTCACGGGTGCAGCGGTGTTGTTGGTTGTGGGTCGGGCATCGGCATGTACATCCGCAGGTCGGGTCGCCGACGGCAGCTTGGGCAGCCAGCCGGCCTGGTCGCACGTTGTAGCTCATCAGAGTGTGACCGAGTCCCGGCGTCGTCAGGTGCGCATCTGGGCGGGTTCTTGTCAAAAATCCAGGGTTCCTGGCGTGGCGTACATGAACTGCGGATCGACGCGCGCATGTCCGGGCAGTAGAACACCTTTGGCTGCTGCGTCAGTCGCGAAGTAAGGAGATCAGTCCCGCCATTACGACGCTAAGTGCCGCGTTGGTGTTGTTCAGTTGAGAAAATGGTTAGAGTTTTGGTGCTCATGTAGCCGATCAGGCACATCGTTGTACTGGTTTCCGTAGAGCCGAAAGAGCGTGCCAAGCTGGCGGATGTTGCTCAGGCAGGCCCAGTGCGCTTTGCAGCCTCCTTGCTGCCGAGCGTCGGCAGAAGGACAGCGATCAAGAGCGGCGACGTTGTCCGCCGTCCACGGCAGCAGTTCGACCAGGGTAAACCCGCTGCAGCTACGACAATGTAGCTCTCTCCGTACGATCCGAAGTGGCCAGGTGTTATAGCATATCCGATAAGCGCCGTTCGGCGAGGAGTTTCCAAATCGAATTACAGGGCGGGATTAATGCAGCTTTCACCGGAACCGAGGGGGTTATGATGCCGCCAGCTGGTGCCATGCCACCGCATCACGCGCATTGGTTCGCTTTCTAGAGCAGCGGCGGTGGACGGCTCGCGTGGGCGGAGTCGTTCTATTGAACGGAGTTCGTCATGCAGATGGTCAGCAAGGCCGAGAAGGCCGCCCTGGAGTTGAGCGAGGACCTTTTTCCGGCAGCAACTGGACGTGCAGGAGCGTGCCGGGCCGCCGCCTGGGCGATTTATCCGAGAACGCGGAATATCACTTCGCCAAGGAAGAGAACCGCACAGCATCCAGCGAAACAACCAGCCGAGAGCTTGAGGCAAAGATCAGAACGCCGCCGTCGTGGGCACCGACGACATCCCGGAGAACATGGTCTTCCTCGGCAGACCGTGAAGCTGCTGGACCTGGACGACGATGGCGACAATTGATGATCCGCACCTGGTCAGCGGCCATCCCCCGACGCCAACAGTGACGTGCTGCCGTCTCCATCCCCAGCAGCCCGATGGGCGAAGCGCGATGAAGGCCCGCGTGGGCGACACCGTGAAGTGAAAGCACGCGCGGGGGACGATGGGTTCAAGATATTGGAGATAGTGCAGTAGGAATTGAATCATTGAGCCATCGGATCAGCGGATCCATTGAGATCGCGGCTTTCCAACGATCCGATGATCCGATGATATCTTCCGATGATGCAATTCCTTTCGCCACTGCTCAGCTCAGAGTTGGTAAGAACTAGCGGTTTTGTAAACCGCAGGTCGTCAGTTCGGAAGTCAAACAGGTGGCTATCAGGAAACTTCTCATGCTCTGGCACGAACAATCCTGGCCGCAGATTCAGGCGATCGACAAGAATATTCCGGTCGTCGTGCCCCTCGGCTCGCTCGAGCAGCACGGCGAAGCATCTGCCGCTTTTCGTGGATTCGATGCAGGTGGATTCCGTCGCGCGCGAAGCCGAGAAACGTCTCGCCGAAAGAATTCTCTTACTGCCAACGCTCTGGCTGGGCTGCTCGGAGCATCATCTGGATTTCCCGGCACGATCAGCATGCCGCCATCGCTTTACAGTCAGATGATCAAGAGTGTCACGCGCTGCATTCTGCACGCGGGGTTCAGGCGGATTCTGTTTCTCAACGGCCATGGCGGGAACGAAACGCCAGGCGCGCAGGCGCGACGGAAATGATCGGCGAGAGCGATCAGGCCGACGGTATCTCCTGGTCTTCGGCTCATGGTGGCAGCTGGCGGCGGCCGCGCGATCCGAGCGGAGAAAGTCGGCACCGTCTCGCCGAGCATCACGCACGCGTGCGAATACGAGACGTCCATGATGCTGTTCCTGCGCGCCAGGATCTCGTACACAAGGAAAAGGCCGTCGAACGGCCTCGCGTGCTCAACAACGAGTGGCTCCAGCCCGGCGAATGGCGCGCGGGTCCGGATGTTCCGAAGATTCCACCGGCACGGCCAGCGGAAGCATGGGCAAACCACCGACGGCACCAAAGAAAAGGGACGAAGATCCACGAAGCGGTCGCGGGCGAAATCGTCGCATTCCTGAAAGACTTCGTCTGGCCCGGAACTCCGGTCCGAGCGTGACTAAGCCGGCGTGGTCACTTCAGCGACCGCGGCTTCGCGCTGATTTCGCGCATCTTAACGCGAACCTGATTCAGGCCTCATGCAATGATGCGCATCCTCATTTCGGCGTGGGACGTTTGACGTTGAATATTCGAAGTGCAATTCTTGAAAAGCCGGGCCTGAAACTCGAAACCTCCGCAGTCAGCATTCAACGTCCATCGCTCATCACGCAACACGCAAAGGGCAGCACAGGAGCCGACAATGGCCAAAGCGAGCATCCTGGTGATCGACGATGAGAAGGACTTGCTCGAAGGCTGGTCAGCTTCAACCTTCAGCGAGCTACACCAAATCTTGACCACCACCGACGCGCGAAAGGGCAGGCTGGCGAGCACGACACGCCGGATTTAGCCATCCTCGATAATGATGCCCGGCGATGGATGGCCTGGAGGTCTGCCGCGCGGCGCACGCATCGATCCGCACCGGAAAGATGGCGGTGATCATGCTGTCGGCAAAGTGTCGGGAAGCCGATCGCGTCGTCGGGCTGGGCTTGGGTCGGACGATTACATGACGAAGCCGTTCAGCCCGCGCGGCTGGTGGCGCGCGTGAAGGCGATCCTCCGCCGCTCGCTGCCCGGGAGCCGGCCGCGCGGCATTCGCGTCGGCGCAAAACGGCGATCGACCCGGAGCGGCACAGAGTGAAGGTCGATGACAAGGACGTCGAGCTGACGGCCACCGAGTTCCGTATCCTCGAACTCCTGGCCAATCGATCCGGCAAAGTGCTGACGCGCCCGGGGAGATCATCGACGGCGCGCCGGGCACGATGCGGTCGTCACCAGCCGGATTGTGGACGTTCACGTCACCGCGCTGAAAGCTCGGCAAGGCCGGCGGGCACCTCCAGACGGTTCGCGGCTTCGGCTAGCTGAGCGAAGAGCCGGGTACAAACACGACGAACTTTCTGCAATTCGAACGGCGTGAGCCGATCAGCAACGTCGATGCCCGAATCAAATCCCGAAACAAGAATGCCGGGAATGCTCTCCTTCTTGTCATATTTCGCCGCGTAATGGAATAACGGATCGCTGGCGACGGTTGTTGTATCGCTGCACCAACGCAGGTTCTGCCCGGCGGCCACGGCTGGCATGCTGACAGGCCAAGGCTCAACGAGGAGACACTCATGCCCTTAGATTCAAGTGAAACTCATCGAAGGCGTTTTTCACGCCTATTCAAAAGCAGGAGATGATCCGCAAGCTCACCGATACGATGGTGTCGATCGAAGGCGAGAACCTTCGGCCAGTCACTTGGTCGTCATCGAAGAGGTCAGGAGCGGAGACTGGGGGGCCGCCGGCTCAATCCGCTCACCACCAATGATGTGAAGGCGGCTGCGGCAGCAGCTCGAAGACCGACGCCGCCTGACTATTGAGAATCCAGCGCCCGGCTAATACGCTCGTTGCTGTAGCCCTCAGGAGATTTGCTTCGCGCGGAGGGTAAGTTTCTTCGTAACTCCGCGGTGAGATTTGAGGTTCGCGCGGATTTAGATCACGTCAATTCGCTTCGATTCCCCCGTCAAATCGAGGAACGAGATTTACTAGGCTGCCTTGCGGCAGCGAGAAGCCTTAGCCAGCGCGTCAAAATCCCCGCATCTTCAGGAAAGGAGATGGCGAATGACATCGCTAAAGCACGGGCGATTCAGTCTCGCCGATCGGGCGGGCGGCGCAAAACGTTTACTCTTGTCGAACTGCTCGTTGTCATCGGGATCATCGCGGTCCTCATCGGAATACTGCTCGGCGCTTGGGAAGAGGCGCGGTCGATACAGCGCGATCAAGTGCTCGTCAAATCTCCGCACGATTGGTCAGGGGCTGGCGATGTACGTCGCGGAGAACCGGCAGGGCGTTCCAGCTACATCTACGAGGGCATGCAACGAAGCCAACCATCCAACTGCCCAGCGCGACCACGACAGGTTATCACTGGTCAAACTACTTATAACGGCACGAAGAACAAGCGCGATCACCCATCTTCCGCTTGCGACAGCGGGTGGGACGCGTTTCAATGCCCGTCGATCGAGAAGGCGGCCTCCCTTACTACTAATACAACACCAGAAAATCTCGACGCCGGGCAGTCGAACGATAACGGCGAAATGTATTGGTGGACCAGCAGGCGCGCGTCTGGCGTACACGGTGAACGAGGCGATCATGCCCACAACAAGTTCGTCCTGGGTTTCAGGGCGACACCGTTCACACCTATCCGGTTTGTTCGCTGGCGGACAGATCAAGAAGTCAGCTGAAGTGCTTGGCGACCCAGTGGAATCAGGATTGGCGAATCGTCGCCGGCGACGGTCGCTCAAACCCCGGCACCACCGTCTCCAGAGCCACCAACCCGTGCATGGGTTTGTCGGTCTGGCCGGCGAGTTCTCTTGAAAAGATCGCGGACGCATTCGGCCGGCCAACGATGCACAAAATCACCTTGGACGGCCTCGCCGACGAGCCGACGGTCGGCAGCGGACAACAGGGCTCGCGGCTTGGTTGGGTCGGTCGCAATGCGGTCGCAGGAAAGTGGGGCCTAAAGTTTCCACGACTTCACATCAGAACTGTTTGCAGGATCTTCATGCGACCAATTTTCTCTTTGTGGATGGCCACGTCGAAACCAAGAACATCAAAGGACACGATCTACCCTTCGTTCAGTGGGGCGACCAATGCTGGAGCCTGAAACCCAGCCGAGCGGCGGTGCCGTGATTGGTGCGTGGTGCGGGTCCGTGGTGCAACTCAAACGAGAAGGAGGCGGGAAATGCGTATCGGGAAAGAAATCAAAGCAATACAGCCAGATCGGGGCGGCGGCGGCGGTGGCGGTGGCCGCGATGCTCGGGTCATTCTCCACGGCGCGCACGGACAGCACCGGCGATGCCGTGACAGTCTCGCTCAGCGGCTCGGCGGCGATTCGTAACTTCACAACCAGCATGGCTTCACGCTGCTGACGCCGGGATCGTCGATCACCTGAATAGCGGATCGGGCGGATCGCCGATCACATATCAGGCGCTGCCGTCGGATCGCTCACGTCCCGTCAACTCGCGGCGGGCACGTTTTCCACCACCAAGCCCACGCCACCCGCGCCGCTCGATCCGCGGTGACCAGCGCAACTACGCCGCGTTGCGCGTCGAATGGCACGAGCAGGGTTCGGTCGAAGGGATATTGGAGTTGGCGAACGATCAGATCGGTTATATCCGCCGGCTCGCCGCTGATCACGACGCCTTGCAACCCCGTGCCATCGCCGGGCGCAACCGCGTATTTGTCAATCACTGGCATACACGGCTGTACCGACAGGCGGTCCGCAGGGCTGGCCGCTGGCGTTCTCGAATTACGACACCTACGCCAACTACAATGCCGCCGGTCGAAACATGCAGGGCGAGACAGAATCGCGTGCAGATGGCGATCTCGGACGTTCACGCCAAGCAGGGCTTCCGGCTATTCGGGGCCGGCAGCTTCACCTTTCAGACGGGATCGGCCGGCTTTCGGAAAGGGCAATCCTCTTCTCGCCGCCGCCCCGAATACGTCGGGGATCGGCGTGGCAGGCGGTCGTCAGCAGTTAGTCGACAGCACGCTGTTGAACATGCCGACGGCAATCTTGACCCCGCAGCAGGAGCGGCGTACGGCACTGGCCATGGAACACAGCCAGCGTTGACAACCTCGTCAGCACCAAGGTCGCTATCACCGCGACAGTGTTTGCCGCCAATCCGGGCACTGGGGCTTACCCGCCTGGTGGGACAGACGCCCAATGGCTTCCAGATGACCGGGCGGCTCGCGGGCAGCACGCGCCGACTTCAACGTCACAACCCGCGACGTCAACAGTGGCACACTTAAGAGAACGTTGGCGTTGAATACGGGCGTCGATCCTTCATGGGCGTCTGGCGAAAATGACAGCAACGGCGGCACCGCCGGGGCTGTGCAGGCACAGGTGGACATCGGATCCGGGAATCAAGTTCAGCAACAAGACTGCGGCGGCGGGCAGCTTCGGCCGACGGTGCCAGAACAGCCGCATGGCAGCTGGCACTCGGAATGGGCGACGCGATCGGCTCGGCAATGCATCCGGCGGCGCTTGGAGGCACGCCGCTGCGGGCCTTAGGCGCCGGCGGAGGTCAGGCGCAGCCCGAAATGCCGACACTCGTAGCCATTCAGCAGCGTGTCGCCGCCCTCGAGGAACGGCCCGTCGACGCAGCCCGGCGAACCGCAGCGGCACGCTCGACCAGCGGGCGCCGCGCTTCAGCACGGCCTGCCTGGATGATCGGCCGCAGCCCGTAGCGCTCGCGCTGCCGGCAGTTGAGGCCGGAGCGAGGCGTCGATCACGTGATCGCCGACCACGATCATGCCGTCGCGGGCGAAGAGCTGGGCGCCCTCGCCGTTGGGCGCCAGGAAGGTGCGCTCCTCGCCTTCAAGTCGCTGCGGGCGGTGGACGGTCACGCCTTCGCGCGCGCACCAGTTCGGCCAGCGCTTCGACCTGGCGCTCGATCGCGCTGGGCCCGTTCGGCGATCGACGTCGATCAGGCGCTGGCCGGCATGCTGGGCGCGAGCTCAGCTGTCGCCGTCCGGCAGCAGCCAGCGCTGCGAGTCCTCGTGGAAAACGACGAAATCCTCGGCCGGCGAGATGCCGATGACGACCTCGCGCAGCTTGCCCCACTCGTGGTGGGCGCCAGAAGCACGTGGCTAGACCCGGGCGTAGATGTCTTCGTAGCGGACGATGTCGTCTTCCTCGAGATAGTCGCCGGTCTGGACCTCGACGACCTCGAGCAGGCTCCTGGCCGGGATTGGCGCAGGCGGTGGATGCCGCCGATCGGGATGTAGGTCGATTCGTTCTCGTGCAGGGTCATGATCTTGCCGTCGAGCGTGCACCTCGGCCGACGCCCTTCGACGACCACCCAATGCTCGGCGCGCCTGCTTGTGGCTTTGCAGGCTGAGCTTGGCGCCTTGGGATTGACGCGTGAGCCGCTTGGCGCGGAAGCGCTCGCCGCGGTCGATGTCCTGGTAGCTGCCCCACGGCCGGTGCATCACGGCGTGCTCGGTGGCGGCCTGGTGCTTGCCGTCCGACATGCGCTGCACGACGTCCTTCAGGCGCGGGAGGTTGTCGCGATGGCCGACCAGCACGGCGTCGTTCATCGCCACCACGACGACTTCCTCGACGCCGATCACCGCGGTCAGCGGGCCGTCGGAGCGGACGTAGGAATTGCGCACATGGTCGATCTCGACCGGACCTTCGGTGACGTTGCCGGCGCTGTCGGCCTCGCCGATATCGAGCAGCGCGTCCCAGGTGCCGAGGTCGGACCAGCGGAACTTGGCCGGCACCACCCAGCACTTGTCGGTGCGCTCCATGACGGCGTAGTCGATCGACTTGGCCGGCGCCTTGGCGAAGGCCTCGGCATCGAGGAACACGGTCGAGCCGGTCTTCTTGGCCTTGGCGACGGCTTCCTCGGCGGCAGCGGCCATCGGCGGGCTCGAAGCGCGCCATCTCCGACAGCAGCAGCTCGGGCGGGAACAGGAAGTTGCCGCTGTTCCACAGCAGGCCTTCGGCGATGTAGCGCAGCGCCGTCTGGGCGTTGGGCTTCTCGACGAAGGCCGCGACCTTCTGCACCGAGCCGATATGCTCGCTGCCCGGCCGGATGTAGCCGTAGTCGGTCTTGGGCTCGGTCGGCGGGATGCCGAAGGTCGACGATGCCGCCCTGCTGACGGCCGTCAGGCCTTCGCGGCAGCCGTCGCGGAACTCCTCGGCGCCGATCACCAGATGGTCCGACGCCAGCGCCAGCACCGCCTTGGCGCCCTGGTTGCGCGGCATAGGCCGCAGCGGCGGCCATGGCCGGCCCCGAGATCGCGGCGCGACGGCTCGACCAGGATGTCGATCTCCATGCCGATTTCCTTGGCCTGCTGCTCGGCCATGAAGCGGTAGGCGTCGTTGGTGGCGATCACCGGCCGGGCGAACAGGCTCGCGGTCGGCGACGCGCTCCAGGGTCTGCTGGAAGGTCGATTGCTTGCCCAGCGAGCGGCACGAACTGCTTGGGCATGCTCTCGCGCGACAGCGGCCACAGGCGCTTGCCGGAGCCTCCGACCAGGATGACGGGCGTGATGAGCGACATTGCAACGGCTTTCGCTAGTAAGGGCCTCAGCGCGCGGCCGAAGCCGCGTGACGGGCCGCGATATAGCCGAAGGAGAGGGCCGGGCCAATGGCGATGCCGGCTCCGGAGCGGTGCCGTGTCATGCGCGGTCTGGCGTTGCGCCCGACTGGCGTCCGGTTCTTTCGCTCGCGCCGCCGCCGGTCGCCTCGGCTTCGCACTCGGCCTCGGCGAGCGACGGGGATGTGCGACGGCGATTTCGTAGAAGTCGCTGGCATAGAGGACCGAGCAGCGTGGTCGGCCTGGTGGTCGCCACCGGTGGCGCTGCGCGGCTGGCGTTCGAGCAGCGCCATCTCGCCGAAGAACGCCGCCTTCGCCCAGCCGCACCGAGCCGCCGTCGGGCAGGCGGACCTCGACCTCGCCGCTCGGAGATGAAGAACATCGGATCGCCGGGCTCGCCGCGCCGCACCACGACGATGCGCGGCGGGATAGTAGCGCGTCCGCAGCTTGCTCGACGATCTCCGGACAGGGTGACCGCGCCCAGCGACGGTGAACATCGGCACCGCGCGCCACCTGCTCCCACACCCGGAGATACTCGCGCCGGCGCTCCTCCTGGGCGAAGCCGGTGGCGAGCACGCCGGTCATCAGCGCCAGCACGGTGATGCCGCGATCATCAGCGATCGAACCGATCATGCGTCCGCCGACCGTGAGCGGCACGCACGTCGCCGTAGCCCGTCGTCGTGCAGTGTCACGACCGCCCACCACATGGCGCCGGGCAGGCTGCCGAACTGCTCCGGCTGGCGGCACGCGCTCCAGCATGTGCGCCGCGGTCGGCGGCGAGCATCAGGCACGATGACGAACAGGATCAGCACGCTGGCGATCGGCGCGCGCTCGTTGGAGACGACGCGGGCGAGCGTGCCGAAGCGCGGCGCGTGCAGGCCGAGCTTGAGGATCCACAGGACGCAGAACACCGAGGCGGTAGTCGGTGCCGGCGATCGCCGTAGCCGGCCGGCCAGCATGAACGCCGGCATGACCGCCAGCAGGCCGATCAGACCGGGCGACGAAACTGCCCAGCGCAGCCGCGCGTGCCGTCGGCGACTGCCGGTCGAAGCGCGGCGCCTCCGGCGCCACCCAGAGGCGCACGACGTATTCGACGGAAGAAGATGACAGGTGACCGATCCAGATGACGATCGCGCAGCACACTGCCGCGATGTCGCGCGTCAGCTCGTCGATCGACAGCAGGATCACGGCGAGCAGGCCGATGCCGAGCACGATCGAGATGCAGGCCCGCCACTGCCGGGCCGCCGGCGCTGGGATCGGCTGTAGCGCAGCAGCGCTGTAGACGCGCGCGCGCAGATGTCGGGGCCGTGGCCGTCACGCAGCGACCATAGGCGCCATGGCCCGCGAATTGCAACGCGGCGGAGGCCGGTCTACGGTCGCGCCCGCTTTCGCGGGACAGGGGTCTGGATACAAGGTGGTCAGGGATTTGCGCATTGCCGTCGACATCGGCGGCACGTTCACGGACGTGGTGCTGGAAGAGGGCGGGCGGCGGCTGACGCGCAAGCTGCTGACGACGCCGCAGCGGCCCGAAGAGGCGGTTCTCGACGGCGTGCGGCTGATCCTGGCCGATGCCGGCGCGGCTTCGGCGACGTCGACGTGTTCGTCCACGGCACGACGCTGGCCACCAACGCGCGTCATCGAACGGCGCGGCGCGCGCACGGCGCTGATCGCCACCGAGGGTTTCCGCGACATGCTCGATATCGCCAACGAGAGCCGCTACGACCAGTACGACCTCACCATCGAGAAGCCGAAGCCGCTGGTGCCGCGCGCGCTGCGCTTCACGGTGCCTGAGCGCATCGACGTGCACGGCAAGGTGCGGCTGGCGCTCGACGAGGCGCGCCGTGCGCGCGCTCGCGCGCGAGCTGCGGCGCCGACGGCATCGAAAGCGTCGCCGTCGGCCTTCATGCACTCCTACGCCAATCCGGCGCACGAGCGGCGCACGCGCGCAGATCCTGAAGGCCGAGCTGCCCGGCCTCTGGATGACGCTGTCGAGCGAGGTCTGCCCCGAGGTGCGCGAATACGAGCGCACCTCGACGGCGGTCGCCAACGCCTATGTGCAGCCGCTGATGGATGGCTATCTCGCGCGCATGGCACGACGGCGCTGCCGGTCGAGCAGTTCCGCGGCGCGATCTATCTCGTGACCTCGGGCGGCGGCCTCACCGCCGATCGAGACGGCGCGGCGCTTTCCGGTGCGCCTGGTCGAGATCGGGCCCGGCCGGCGGCGCGATTTTCGCGGCGCAGATCGCGGCGCGCGCCGGCGAGACGCAGGCGCTGTCAGCTTCGACATGGGTGGCACCACGGCCAAGATCTGCCTGATCGACGAACTACGAGCCGCACACCGCGCGGCTGTTCGAGGTCGATCGCGCCGCGCGCTTCCTGAAGGGCTCGGGCCTGCCGGTGCGCATCCCGGTGATCGAGATGGTCGAGATCGGCGCCGGCGGCGGCTCGATCGCGCGGCTCGATGCCCTGAAGCGCGTCACGGTCGGGCCGGAGAGCGCCGGCGCCGAGCCGGGCCCGGCCTGCTACGGCCGCGGCGGCCGGCATCCGGCCGTGACCGACGCCAATGTCGTGCTGGGCACGATCGATCCCGACGACTTTGCCGGCGGCACGATCGCGCTCGATCTCGGACGCGGCCAAGAGGCGCGCTGGCGCGCGACGTCGGCGAGGGCGCTCGGACTGTCGACCGAGATGGCGGCCTACGCCGTCTACGAGATGGTGTCGCGAGAACATGGCGAGTGCCGCCCGCGTGCATGCGGTCGAGCGCGGCGCCGTGGTCAACCAGTACACTCTGATCGCCTTCGGCGGCGCCGCGCCGCTGCATGCGCGCGCGCGTCGCCGAGAAGATCGGCGTCAGGCGCGTGATCGTGCCGCCCAATGCCGGCGTCGGCTCGGCCGTCGGATTTCTCGCCGCGCCGATCGTCCTACGAGCTGGTGCGCAGCCGCTACATGCAGGCTCGACGCCTTCGATGCCGCGGCGGCGTCAGCGAGCTGCTGCAGGAGATGAGCGACGGAGGCGCGCGCGCTGGTCGAGCCCGGCGCGCGCGGCGCGCCGACCGTCGAGCGCCGCGCGGCCTTCATGCGCTATGTCGGCCAAGGCCACGAGATCACGGTCGAGCTGCCGCAGCGGCGACCTGACAGGCGATCGGACGCGCAGGCGCTGCGCGAGGCCTACGAGCGCGATTATGCCGCGCTGTTCGAGCGCCACATCCCCGACGCCGCGATCGAGATCCTGAGCTGGTCGGTGCTAGGTCTCGACCGAGGCGCAAGCTGCCGGCGCGTCGCAGGGTGCCGCGCCAGGCCGCGCCGGCCCAAGCCGGTCGGCAGCCGCCGGTGTTCGACGGCCGCAGCGGCGGCACCACCGAGATGCCGGTCTATCGCCGCGAGCAGCTGCCGCCGGGCAGCGCCTTCGCGGGCCCGGCGATCGTCGCCGAGGACGAGACCTCGACCTATCATTTCGGCCAGCTTTGCCGCGCATATCGATGCGTCCGGCTGTATCGTCATGGATCGCAAGGACGGCGAGGAACACTCGATGAGCCAGTCCAACAGCGTCGGCCTGATCGACCTGCAGATCATGTGGAACCGCCTGATCGCCGTGGTCGAGGAGCAGGCGCAGGCGCTGATGCGCACCGCCTTCAGCGCCGATCGTGCGCGAGTGCGGCGACCTCTCGGCCGGCGTGTTCGACCTCGAAGGGCCGCATGCTGGCGCAGGCCGTCACCGGCACGCCGGGCCACGTCAATTCGATGGCCGAGATCGGTGAAGCATTTCATCGCGCCACTTCCCGGTCGAGACCATGAAGCCGGGCGACGCCTACATCACCAACGATCCGTGGATGGGCACCGGCCATCTCAACGACTTCGTCATCACCACGCCGTGCTTCAAGAACGGCAAGCTGGTCGGCGCTGTTCTCCTGCACCAGCCATCTGATGGACATCGGCGGCATCGGCTTCGGGCCGGACGCCACCGACGTGTTCATGGAGGGCCTCTACATCCCGATGCTGAAGCTGATCGACCAGGGCATCGTGAACGAGACCCTGATGGCGATGATCCGCGCCAACACGCGCCTGCCGATCGACACCGAGGGCGACGTCTACTCGCTGGCCGCCTGCAACGACGTCGGCGCGCAGCGCCTGGTCGAGATGATGGACGAGTTCGGCATCGACAGTCGCTCGATCGCGCTCGGCGAGCACATCATGCGCCCGCTCGCGCGAGGCCGTGCTGGCCGAGATCGCCAAGCTGCCGAAGGGCACCTGGCACAACGAGCATGACGGTCGACGGCTACGACGAGCCGGTGACGCTCGACGGCCGCGCTCACCGTCTCCGACACCGGCATCCATGTCGACTACACCGGCACGTCGGCCGCACTCCGCGCTGCGGCATCAACGTGCCGCATGCCTACACCACGGCCTACACGGTGTTCGGCCTCGGCTGCGTGGTGGCCAGCGCACATCCCGAACAATGCCGGCTCGCTCGAGCCGCTCACCGTGTCGGCGCCCGACGGCATGCATCCTCAACGCGCCCAAGCCCAGCGCCGGTGTGCATCGCGCCACATCATCGGCCAGATGCTGCCCGACGTCGTGCTTCGGCTGCCTGCGCCAGATCATTCCCGATCGCGTGCCGGCCGAAGGCACGTCGTGCCTGTGGAACATCAACGTGCGCGGCCAGACGCGCGGCGGCGAGGGCGGCAACTACGGCTTCGGCATGGCGATCACCTCGCAACGGCGGCACCGGCGCGCGGCCCGACAAGGACGGGCTGTCGGCCACCGCCTATCCCAGCGGCGTGCGCGGCACGCCGGTCGAGATCGCCGAGACCAGACGCCGCTGATCTTCTGGCGCAAGGAGCTGCGCCCCGATTCCGGGCGGCGCCGGCCGCACGCGCGGCGGGCTGGGCCAGATCATCGGAGATCGAGAGCGGCATCGACCGAGCCGTTCGACCTTCTGGCGGCGTTCGACCGCATCGATCATCCGGCGCGCGGCCGCGACGGCGGCGGCGACGGCGAGGCGGGCTATCGTCGGCGCTGAAGTCGGGACAGACGCTGCAAGCGGCAAGGGCTTCCAGCTCGTCCCGCCGGGCGACCGCCTGGTGGTCATGACGCCGGGCGGCGCCGGCATCGGCGCGCCGGCGGAGCGCGATCGCGCGCAGGTCGCCAACGATCTGGCCGACGGGCTGATCTCGGAGGAGACGGCCGACAAGGTTTATGCCTACAAGCCGCCGCAAGGCGGCCGAGTGAGTCGTGGGAACGGGGAATCAACAAACGAATGGGGTCTTCGATGAAACTGGGACGCAGGACTGCCTTGAAGGCAGGCGTGGGAGCGGGTGCGGCGATGCTGGGCGCACCGGCGGTCGTGCAGGCGCAGGCGGCGGTGAAGCTGCCGCTGGCGACGGTGTGGCCGGACGGAAACTTCCACACGGTGAACGCCAAGCGCTACGCCGACGAAGTCAAGACGGCGACCGTCGGGCGCCGTCGAGATCGACGTGCAAGTCGGGCGGTCAGCTCGGCTTCAAGGGCCCCGAGCAGCTGCGCGCGGTGCGCGACGGGCTGGTGCCGATGGCCGACATCCTCAACATCCAGCAGGTCGGCGACGAGCCGATCATGGGCGTCGAGGGCATCCCGTTCATCTGCCAACAACATCGACGAGCTCAAGGTGCTGCACAAGTACCTGCGGCCCGAGTACGAGAAGGTGGCGGCTGAAGAACAACCAGACCATCCTCTACATGGTGCCGTGGCCGACCCAGTACCTGCACCTCAAGGTCAAGGCCGAGTCGCTCGACGCGCCTGAAGGGCATCAAGATCCGCGTGCCCGACAAGAACGCGCAGGACATGTGCAGCGCCATCGGCATGGCGCCGGCGCTGATCCCGTGGGGCGAGACCATCGCCGGCGCTGTCGTCGGGCGCCGTGTCGGGCGTGTCGACCTCGTCGGTGTCGGGTGTCGACGGCAAGTTCTGGGAGTTTCTGAAGTTCTTCCACCAGACCAACCATGCCTGGTCGTGCCAGATCGTCACCATCAACAACGACACCTGGAAGAAGATCTCGCCGGCCAATCAGAAGGCGATCGACCGACCTCGCCAAGAAGCTCGAGCCGGAGTTCTGGGCATCGTCGCTGAAGGCCGACGCCGACAGCACCAAGAGACTGACCGACGGCGGCATGCAGATCGTGATCCCGTCGCCGCAGATGATGGCCGACCTGCGCAAGAAGACGGAGCCGATGATCGCCGAGTTCATCAAGCGCGTGCCGGCCGCCGAAAAGCCGATCAAGGCCTACCTCGTCGAAATGAAGCGCGCCTGAGGCAGACCGTCGGCTGAGGCGACGGCGAGCAAAGGGGCTTGTCATGACAGATGGGACGCAGACAGGCGCTCAAGGCGGGCGCGGGCGCGCTTGCCGCGGCGGGCAGCCTCGGCGCGCCGGCGATCGTGCCGCGCGCAGGCGGCGATGAAATTGCCGCTGGCCACGGTGTGGCCGGACGGCAATTTCCACACCGTCAATTGCCGAGCGCTTCGCCGAGGAGGTGAAGAAGGCGACGGACGGGGCGATCGACATCGACGTGAAGTCGGGCGGCCAGCTCGGCTTCAAGGGGCCGGAGCATGCCTGCGCGCCGTGCGCGACGGGCTGGTGCCGATCGCCGACTATCCTCAACGTCCAGCAGGTCGGCGACGAGCCGTTCCTCGGCATCGACGGCATCCCCTTCCTCGCCGGCTCGCCGGACGAGCTCAAGGTGCTGCAGAAGCACATCGCGGCCGGAGTACGAGAAGATCGCGGCGCAAGCAACAACCAGACGATCCTCTACGTCGGTGCCGTGGCCCAACCAGTACCTGCATCTCAAGGTCAAGGCCGAGACGCGTCGACGCGCTGAAGGGCATCAAGATCCGCGTCGCCGACAAGAATTCGCAGGAGATGTGGAGCGCCGTCGGCATGTCGGCCGGTGCTGATCCCGTGGGGCGAGACCATCGCCGGCGCTGTCGTCGGGCGCCGTGTCGGGCGTGTCGACCTCGGCGGTGTCCGGCGTCGACGGCAAGTTCTGGGAGTTCCTGAAGTTCTTCCACGCGACCAACCATCAATGGTCGTCGGAGATCGTCGCCATCAACAACGACGCCTGGAAGAAGATCAAGCCCGAGCAACCAGAAGGCGATCGTCGATCTCGCCAGAAGCTCGAGCCGGAGTTCTGGGACTCCGCCTTCCAGGCCGACAAGGACAGCGCCAAGAAGATGATCGACAGCGGCATGCACGCGTGGTCGCCGTCTCCGAGCCGATGATCGCCGACCTGCGCAAGCGCACCGCCCATCTGCTGGCCGACTTCATGAAGCGGGTGCCGTCCGCCGAGGCGCCGATCAAGGCCTATCTCGCCGAAATGAAGCGGGCATGACGCACGGCAGCGGAGCCCGAACGCAGCGGCGCCGCCGCCGCTGCGTCCGCTGCTCGACGGCATCGATCATGCTGAGCCGGCTCGACGGCTGGCTGGGCGCGGGCTGCCTGGTGACCCTGACGGCCGCTGATGCTGGCCGAAGTGGCTGGTGCGCGCCCTGTCGAACGTCTTTCCCTGGGTGCCGGCCGACATCCCCGTCGCCTGGGAGTACAGCTCCTACCTGATGGCGGCGACCTTCACCTTCGGCGCCGCCATGACGCTGCGGGCCGGCGGCCATATCCGCGTCACGCTGGTGCTGGCGCGCGTGTCGCCCGGCCACGCGTCGCTGGATGGAGACGGTGCTGGCGGTGCTGGGCGTGGGCTTCTGCGGCTTACCTCGCCTGGGCGATGGCCTACTTCACCTGGCGGAGCTTCGACAGCGGCCAGACCTCGGTGTCGAGCGGCACGCTGATCTGGATCCCGCAGGCCTTCGTCACCTTCGGCATCGTCCTGCTCACGGTGCAGTTCGTCGCCCGCTTCTTCCAGGCAGCCCTCGGCCTGCCGCTCGAGGATCTCAACATGCGCGCCGGTGCGGTCGCCGAATGACGCTGGCGTGAGGCCTAGCCGGCCATGCTGATCATCGTCGTCACCATGTTCGTGGTGCTGTTCGCCTTCCTGGCGGGCGGCCTGTGGATCGGCTGGACGCTGGCCGTCACCGGCACGATCCTGCTGGCGCTGTTCCGCGACATCCCGCTCGACAAGCTGCTGGCGCAGTACGCCTGGAACATCCTCACGACGCAGGAACTGCTGGCGCTGCCGCTGTTCATCCTGATGGGCGAGATCCTGTTCCGCACGCGGCTGTCGCAGTCGCTGTTCCGCGGCCTCGCGCCGTGGGCGGCGCTGCTGCCGGGCCGGCTGCTGCACGTCAACGTCATCGGCTGCACGATCTTCGCCGCCATCTCCGGCTCGTCGGCCGCGACCACGCAGGTCGTCGGCCGCATCTCGCTCGCCGAACTGCTGAAGCGCGGCTATTCCAAGGACGTCGCCATCGGCTCGCTGGCCGGCGCGGGCACGCTCGGCTTTCTGATCCCGCCCTCCAACATCATGATCATCTACGGCGTGCTGGGCGACGTCTCGATCGCCAAGCTGTTCACCGCGGGCTTCATCCCGGGCTTCCTGCTGGCCGGCTGCTTCATGGCCTGGATCATGATCCACACCGCGCTCAAGCCGTCGCTGGTGCCGGCCGCGCGAACGCAAGGTGCGGATCGCGTCGATGGCCGAATATCTCGCCTCGATCAGCGAGCTGGGACCGGCGGTGTTCCTGATCCTCTGCGTGCTGGGCTCGATGTATGGCGGCCTCGCCACGCCCTCCGAGGCGGCCGGCGTCGGCGTGCTCGGCGCCCTGATCGTCGCCGGCCTGCAGGGCGAGCTCAACGCGGCCGGCGCTGCGCGCCATCGCCATCGGCGCGGTGCAGACCTGCTCCATGATCGCGCTGATCGTGCTCGGCGCCTCGATTCTCGGCAGCGCCGCGGCCTTCCTCAGCATTCCCGCCGCGGTCGCCGAGATGGTCACCAGCCTCAGCCTTTCGCCCTTCATGCTGATCGTGGCCCTGATCGTCTTCTATCTGATCCTGGGCTGCTTCCTCGACGGCTTCAGCATGATCGTCATGACGCTGCCCATCGTCATGCCGATCGTCAAGGTCGCCGGCTTCGATCCGATCTGGTTCGGCATCTTCCTGGTGCTGGTGGTCGAGATGGCGCAGATCACCCCGCCGGTCGGCTTCAACCTGTTCGTGATCCAGGGCCTGACCGAGGACGGGCTGGGCTATATCGCCAGGGTGACCCTGCCGTATCTGCTGATCATGGTCGGCTTCACCATGGTCATCACCGTGTTCCCCGACATTGCCCTCTGGCTTCCGCGCTATCTCAGCAGCTAGTCTGCCGCCGCGTCAGAGAGGGAGAGCGATGGAACCGCGCCAGGTCAAGACGGCGGCCGACGCCCGCAGGATCGTCAAGGAACGCGGGCTGAGCCACGTCAAGGTGGGCGTCCACGACATCGACGGCATCCTGCGCGGCAAGTACATCCACATCGACAAGTTCCAGCTCGGCGCTCGAGGGCGGCATGGGCTTCTGCGACGTCGTGCTGGGCTGGGACGCCAACGACCAGCTCTACGACAACGTCACCTACACCGGCTGGCACACCGGCTATCCCGACGCCAACGTGCGCATCCTGCCGGAGACCTGCCGCGAGATCGCGACCGAGCCCGGCAACCTGCTGTTCCTCTGCGAGTTCGTCGACCGCGCCGAGGAGCTCTGCCCGCGCGGCGTGCTGCGCCGCGTGCTGGCGCGCGCCGCCGAAGATGGGCTTCGAGGTCAAGGTCGGCTTCGAATACGAGTTCTTCGTCTTCGCCGAGACCGCCTTCTCGATCCGCGAGAAGGGCTTCAGGAACCTGAAGCCGATCTCGCCCGGCTTCTTCGGCTACTCGGTGCTGCGCAACTCGGTCCTGTCCGACTGGTACAAGGACCTGCTCGCCATGTGCGAGACCATGGACATGGGCATCGAGGGCCTGCACACCGAGACCGGCGCCGGCGTGCTCGAGGCGGCGCTGCGGGTCAGCGACGGCGCTGCGCCGCCGCCGACAGCGCCGCCCTGTTCAAGCTCTTCACCAAGGTGCTGGCGCAGAAGCGCGACTGGCTCGCCACCTTCATGGCCAAGTGGTCGAAGGACTGGCCGGGCTGCGGCGGCCACATGCACATGTCGCTGTGGAAGGGCGGCAAGTCGGCCTTCTACGACGAGAAGGCGCCGCACCGCATGAGCACGCACCATGCGCCACTTCGTCGGCGGCCAGCAGGCGCTGATGCCCGAGCTGCTGGCCATGGTGGCGGCCAACGTGAATTCCTACCGCCGGCTGATCCCGGGCTTCTGGGCGCCCACCGTGTCGAGCTGGGGCGTCGAGAACCGCACGACGTCGCTGCGCGTCATTCCGGGCTCGGCCAAGTCGACGCGCGTCGAGTACCGCGTCGCCGCCGCCGACGCCAACCCCTATCTGGCGCTGCGCCGCCGCGGTCGGCGTCGGGCCTGTGGGGCATCGAGAACAAGGTCGACCCGGGCGAGCCGATCAAGGGCAACTCCTACGACAAGAAGCATCCGGCCAAGTCGCAGCTGCCGCGCACCTTGATGGAGGCGGCGGGACGGCTGAAGGCCTCGAAGGCGGCGCGCGAGCTGTTCGGCGATGCCTTCGTCGATCACTATTCGGCAACGCGTGAGTGGGAAGAGCGGGAGTTCCGCAAGGCCATCACGGAATGGGAACTCGACCGCTACATGGAAATCATCTGATGTCGCAGCCTCTCGTCGGCAACTGGAGCTATCCGACCGCGATCCGCTTCGGCGCCGGCCGCATCCGCGAGCTGCCCGAGGCCTGCAAGGCGGTCGGCCTGAAGCGGCCGCTGCTGGTCACCGATCCCGGCCTCGCCAAGCTGCCGATGATCGCCGACGCCATGGTGGCGCTGCGCAAGGCCGGCCTCGAGGTCGCGCTGTTCAGCGACGTCAAGCCCAACCCGATCGCGCGCAACGTCGAGTCGGGCGTGCCGTGCTGCGCGCCGGCAAGCATGACGGCGTGATCGCCTGGGGCGGCGGCTCGGGCATCGACACCGCCAAGGCGATCGCCTTCATGGCCGGCCAGACGCGGCCGATGTGGGACTTCGAGGATATCGGCGACTGGTGGACGCGCGCCAATCCGGCCGGGATCTATCCCTCGATCGCCGTGCCGACGACGGCCGGCACCGGCTCGGAGACCGGCCGCGCCTCGGTGATCACCAACGAGGAGACGCACACCAAGAAGGTGATCTTCCATCCCAAGATGATGCCGTCGATCGTCATCGCCGATCCCGAGCTGACGGTCGGCCTGCCGCCCAAGCTCGACGGCCGGCACCGGCATGGACGCCTTCATCCATTGCCTCGAGGCCTATTGCGCGCCGGGCTATCACCCCTACGCCGAGGGCATCGCCGTCGAGGGCATGCGGCTGGTGAAGGAGAACCTCGCGCGCGCGGTCAAGGACGGCCGGGACATCGAGGCGCGCGGCCACATGCTGGCGGCCTCGCAGATGGGCTCGACGGCCTTCCAGAAGGGGCTGGGCGCCATCCATTCGCTGTCGCATCCGGTGGGCGCCACGCTCGACACGCATCACGGCCTGACCAACGCCGTCGCCATGCCCTATGTGCTGAAGTTCAACCGGCCGGCCATCGACGACAAGATCCAGCGCCTGGCGCGCTGGCTCGGCCTGCGCAACCCGACCTTCGACGGCTTCATGGACTGGAGCCTCGAGCTGCGCCGCCAGATCGGCATCCCGCACACCCTGGCCGAGCTCGGCGTCAAGGAAAGCCATCTCGACAAGTTCGCCGAGATGGCCGCGGTCGATCCCACGGCCGGCGGCAACCCGGTGAAGGCGGGCGTGCCGGAGATGCGCAAGATGTACGACGCGGCCCTCGCTGGCAGGCTCTGACATGGCGGCCAACTTCCCCACCCAGGCCCGCGTCGTCATCATCGGCGGCGGCATCATGGGCTGCTCGACGGCCTATCACCTGGCCAAGCTCGGCTGGAAGGACGTGGTGCTGCTGGAGCAGGGCCGGCTGAGCGGCGGCACGACCTGGCATGCGGCGGGCCTGGTCGGCCAGCTGCGCAGCTACCAGAACCTGACGCGGCTGATCCGCTACAGCACCGAGCTCTATTCCAAGCTCGAGGCCGAGACCGGGCTGGCCACCGGCTGGAAGCAGTGCGGCTCGCTCTCGGTGGCGCGCACCGAGGAGCGCATGGTGCTGCTGCGCCGCTCCGCCGCCATGGCCAACGCCCAGGGCGTCGACTGCGAGCCGCTGACGCCCAAGCAGGCCGGCGAGAAATATCCCATCATGCGCACCGACGACCTGGTGGGCGCGGTGTGGCTGCCGGGCGACGGCAAGGCCAATCCCGCCGACATCACCCAGGCGCTGGCCAGGGGCGCGCGCACCGGCGGCGTGCGCATCTTCGAGAAGACGCGCGTGACCGCGGTCGACACCAAGGACGGCCGCGTCACCGGCGTGCAGACGACCGAAGGGCCGATCACGGCCGAGATCGTCGTCAATTGCGCCGGCCAATGGGCGCGCCAGCTCGGCCGCATGGTCGGCGTCACCGTGCCGCTCTATTCCTGCGAGCACATGTACATCGTCACCGAGAAGATGGAGGACGTGCCGCGCGACCTGCCGGTGATGCGCGATCCCGACGGCTACATCTACTTCAAGGAGGAGGTCGGCGGCCTGCTGATGGGCGGCTTCGAGCCCGGAGGCCAAGCCGTGGAACAAGGACATCATCCCCGACGATTTCGAGTTCGGCATGCTGCCGGACGACTGGGACCAGTTCCAGATCCTGATGGACAACGCGCTGATCCGCGTGCCGGCGCTGGAGAAGACCGGCATCAAGACCTTCATGAACGGCCCGGAGAGCTTCACGCCCGACCTCAACTACATCCTGGGCGAGGCGCCGCAGCTGAAGGGCTTCTTCGTCGGCGCGGGCTTCAACTCGATGGGCATCGCCAGCTCGGGCGGCGCCGGCATGGCGCTGGCCGAATGGATCGTGGCCGGCGAGCCGACGCTCGATCTGTGGCCGGTCGACATCCGCCGCTTCGCCGGCTTCCACGGCAACGATGCCTGGCTGCGCGACCGCGTCGCCGAGACGCTCGGCCTGCACTACAAGATGGTCGTGGCCGCAGCGCGAGCAGGAGAGCGGCCGGCCGTTCCGCCGCTCGCCGCTCTACGACCGGCTGAAGGCGCGGGGCGCCTGGTTCGGCAACAAGATGGGCTGGGAGCGGCCCAACTGGTTCGCCGGCGTCGGCAAGACGCCCGACATGCAATATGGCTGGGGCCGCGGCGCCTGGTTCGATGCCGTCGCCGCCGAGCACCGCGCCACGCGCGAGGCCGTGACGGTCGTCGACGAGACCTCGTTCGGCAAGATCCTGGTGCAGGGCCGCGACGCCGAGGCGGCGCTGCAGCGGCTCTGCGGCCAACGACATCGCCGTGCCGGTCGGCCGCACGGTCTATACCGGCATCCTGAACGAGCGCGGCACCTTCGAGAGCGATCTCACCATCGCGCCGGCTGGCGCGCGACAAGTTCCTGATCATCACCGGCTCGGCGCAGCCGATGCGCGACATGGACTGGATCGGCAGGCACGTCGCCGAGGACGCGCATGTCACGCTGACCGACGTGACCGGCGCCTGGACCGTGCTGTCGGTGATGGGCCCGAAGAGCCGCGCGCTGCTGCAGAAGGTGAGCCGCGCCGATTTCTCCAACGAGGGCTTTCCCTTCGCCACCATCCGCGAGGTCGGCGTCGGCTACGCCACGGTGCTGGCCTCGCGCCGCACCTACATGGGCGAGCTGGGCTGGGAGCTCTACGTGCCGGTCGAGTTCGCCGTCACCGTGTTCGAGACCCTGCACGAGGCGGGCGCGGAGTTCGGCCTGCGCGATGCCGGCTACTATGCCGTCGAGAGCCTGCGGCTGGAGAAGGGCTATCGCGCCTGGGGCCGCGAGCTCACGCCCGACGACACGCCCTTCCAGGCGGGCCTCGGCTGGGCGGTGAAGCTCGACAAGCCGGGCGGCTTCATCGGCCAGAAGGCGCTGGTCGAGGCCAAGGGCCAAGCCGCTGGCGCGCCGCCTGGTCTCGGTGGTGCTGGAGGACGGCGAGCCGCTGCTGTGGGGCGGCGAGACGCTGCTGCGCGACGGCAAGCCGGTCGGCGACCTCAGCTCGGCGGGCTACGGCCACACGGTGGGCGCGTCGGTCGGCCTGGGCTACGTGAAACGCGCGCGATGGCGCGGCGATCGATGCGGCGTGGCTGGAGGCGGCCAGCTTCGAGGTCGATCTTGCCGGCACGCGCCTCAAGGCCAAGCTCTCGCTGCGCTGCCCTACGATCCCGCCGGAGCGCGCATCAAGGGCTGAGCGGTCTTGAGCCGCGTATCGGCGAGCTCGCCGGCCGCCTCGAGGATCGGATAGGCCACCGAGGCGAGGTGGCCGTTGATGCGCTTGAGGTCGCGGATCACGTCCATGTGGATCGAGCTGGTCTCGATCGATTCCGTCCGGCCCTCGCGCAGGCGGGCGAAGTGGCTGTCGGCCGCCTTGGCCTCGGCCTCGCGCATGGCGGTCTTCTCGGCGACCAGCCGGCGCGCCAGCGTGATGTCGCGCGTGGTGAAGACGTTCAGCGCCAGCCGCAGGTTCTCCAGCACGCGGGCATGGAAGGCCGCGCAGCTCGGCCATGCCCTCGGGCGAGAAGGCGTAGCGGTTCCTGATCTTCTTGGCGGCGAGCTCCATCAGGTTCTTGTCGATGATGTCGCCGATATGCTCGAGGTTGGTGGTGAAGGTCAGGATCTCGACATAGCGCTTGCCGTCCTCCTCGCCGAGCTCGGTGCGCGAGGTCTGGATGAGGTAGAGCTTGATCGCCTCGTAGAGCCGGTCGACGGCGTTGTCGGCGTCCTCGATCGCCTTCACCGCCTTGGGATCGTTGCGCTCGAACACGTCGATGGTCTGGCGCAGCATGTCGGCCACGCGGTCGCCGAGGTTCAGCGTCTCGCGCAGCGCGCAGCCCAGCGCCTCGGCCGGCGAATCGAGCACGTTGGGATCGAGATGGCGCGGCTTGCCGGGATCGTCGGCCACCGGCTTGTCGGGCAGCAGGCGGCGGCAGGCCCAGGCGACGACGTCGACCAGCGGCAGGAAGACCAGCGCCGCCAGCGACGTTGAAGGCGGTGTGGAAGTTGACCGGCAGGCGCGTCGCCGAGGCGTCGATCAGCGACAGCCACTCGACGACCGGGCCGAGGAAGGGCAGCAGCGCCACGCCGACGATCGCGCGCGTCATCAGGTTGGCGAGCGGCACGCGGCGCGCCGCGACGTCGGCGCCCGACTGCGCCATGTAGGGCGCCAGCGCGCCGCCGATATTGGCGCCGATCACCAGGGCCAGCGCGAGCTTGGGCTCGATCAGGCCGCTGCCGGCGAACGACATGACCAGCAGCACGGTCGACAGGCTGGAATGCACGAACCAGGTGGCGAGCGTGCCGACGCACGACGGCGATGACGTACTCGTCCTGCAGGCCCTGCAGCAGCGCCATGAAGGCCGGCGCGCTGCGCAGCGGCTGGGTGGCGAGCGCCAGCAGCTTCAGCGACAGCAGCATCAGGCCGAGGCCGATGGCGACGCGGCCGAGATGGCGCGGCTTGTCGGACTCGCTCGACAGGAAGGCGATGACGCCGGCGCCGATCAGCAGCGGCGAGACCCAGCCGAGGTCGAACGACAGGACCTGGGCCGCGATGGTGCGTGCCGATATCGGCGCCCAGCATGACGGCGAAGGCGATCGACAGCGGGATCAGGCCGCGGCCGGCGAAGGAGGAGACCAGCAGCGAGGTGGCCGTGCTCGACTGCAGCAGGCCGGTGATGGCGATGCCGCCCAGGAAGGCGGTGAAGCGGTTGCGCGAGCAGGCGGCGATGGCGCGGCGCAGCGCCGCGCCGAAGGCGCGCGTCAGGCCCGTGCGGACCATGCGCACGCCCCACAGCAGCAGCGCCACGCTGCCCAGCACGTTCAGGACGGTCTCGACGCCATGCATGATCGTCGAATCCTACGCCTCGCGTGCCGTCGATGAAAGTTTTTTGACGGTTTTGTTACGCAGGCGCCAGCCGCGTCGCCTCGTCCATGAAGGCCCGCACCAGCGCCACGCGGCGGCGCTCCTGCAGGCTGACGGCATATTCGGCGACGTCGAGGTCGGTGTCGCGCGACCAGGATGCGACGAAAGCGCGCGGTCGTCGCCGAGCTCGCTCGCGAACACCGCGCCGATGCCGAAGCCCGCCGCCACCGCCTCGCGCACGCCCTCGCGGGTCTGCACCTCGACGATGGCGCCGGGCTGGATGTCGGCGGCCGCCATCGCCTGCTCAAGCACTTCGCGCGTGATCGAGCCGCGCTCGCGCAGCACCAGCTCCTGGCCGGCCAGCGCCGCGAGCGGCGCGCGGCCGCGCCTGGCCAGCGCATGGCGCGCCGGGCGCGAACAGCACCACGCCGGTCGGTGCGCAGGCGCACGGCGATGCAGGCGCGGATCGGACACGCTCTTGGCCATCACCGCGACGTCGGCCTCGTGGCGCAGCAGGCGCTCCAGCACGACGGCGGAATTGTCGATCGACAGCGCGAAGGTGAGGCCCTCGGCGCGTCTGCGCAGCGCCGCCATGATCGGCACGACGTGGTGCGCCGAATCGGCCGCGATCCGGAGATGCCCGCGGGTCAGCGCCTGCTCGCCGGCCAGCAGCGCGCGCGCCTCGTCCTGCACGGCGAACAGCCGCGTGGTGATGCCGTGGAGCTGCCGGCCGGTCTCGGTCGGCGCGACGCTGCGGCCGCGCGCGGTCGAACAGGCGCACGCCATAGGCCTTCTCCAGCGCCGTGACCTGGCCCGACAGGTTGGGCTGGCTGAGGCCCGAGGCGCGGGCGGCGGCCGAGAAGGAGCCGGATTCGGCCACGAGATGGAAGGCGCGGAGCTGGCTGGGCGTCATATATGAAAAACCAATAGTTAACATATGGATTATATACTGGACGGATAGAGACGGCGAGGCCATCATCCGCCGCATGACCACCACGCAAGCCTGCCGCCTCCGAAACCGGCGATCCGCTGCTGCTGACGCCCGGCCCGCTCACCACCTCGGCCAGCGTCAAGCAGGCCATGGTCCACGACTGGGGCTCGCGCGACGCCGAGCTTCCTCGCGCATCAACAGGATGGTGCTCGACAAGATCGTCGAGCTGGCGGGCGGCGCAGGGCACGCACGTCACCGTGCCGGTGCAGGGCTCGGGCACCTTCGCCGTCGAGGCGATGATCACGTCCGTTCGTGCCGAAGGCCGGCAAGCTGCTGGTGCTGATCAACGGCGCCTACGGCCAGCGGGCGCGTGAAGATCGCCGAGATCGCCGGCCGCGCCGACGGCGTCGCTCGAGACGCCGGAGGACACGCCGCCCGACCTGGCGCGGCTCGACAGGATGCTGGCCGACGACAAGGCGATCAGCCACGTCTTCGCCGTCCATTGCGAGACCACGTCGGGCATCCTCAATCCCGATCGCCGAGGTCGCGGCCATCGTGGCCAGGCACGGCCGCCGCCTGCTGGTCGATTCCATGAGCGCCTTCGGGGCGCTCGAGATCGACGCCCGCGCAGATCCGCTACGACGCGCTGGCCGCCTCCTCCAACAAGTGCCTGGAGGGCGTGCCGGGCCTGGGCTTCGTGATCTGCCGCAACGAGGCGCTGGCCGAGTGCAAGGGCAACGCCACCACCCTGGTGCTCGACCTGTTCGACCAGGCCGAGAGCCTTCGCCCGCACCGGCCAGTACCGCTTCACGCCGCCCATCCATGTCATCGTGGCGCTGGGCAAGGCGATCGAGGAGCACGCGGCCGAGGGCGGCGTCGCCGGCCGCGGCAAGCGCTACCGCGACAATGCCAGGGTGCTGATCGACGGCATGCGCGCCATGGGCTTCCGCACCCTGCTGCCCGACCGCCTGCAGGCGCCGATCATCGTCACCTTCCACATGCCGACCGATCCCAAGTTCGTCTTCCAGCGCTTCTATGACGGGCTGAAGGATCGCGGCTACGTGATCTATCCCGGCAAGCTCACGGTCGCCGATTCCTTCCGCATGGGCTGCATCGGCCGCCTGTATCCCGAGCACATGAAGGGCGCGCTGGCCGCCGTGCGCGAGGTGCTGGACGAGATGCGGGTCAGCAACGGCGGCCCGGCGCTGGCGGCGGAGTAGGAGGAGACCATGGCACCCGACAGTCATCAACACCACTCGGCGGCGAGATCGCCGTCAACGGCCGCCGCTATCGCCTGCCCAAGCAGCCCATCGTCGTGGTCTGCATCGACGGCTCGGAGCCCGGCTACATCGAGCGCGCCGTCGAGGCCGGCCGCGCGCCGTGGTTCGGCAAGGTGCTGACGCAGGGCACCAGCCTGCTGGCCGACTGCGTCGTGCCCAGCTTCACCAACCCCAACAACCTCTCCATCGTCACCGGCCAGCCGCCCGCCGTGCACGGCATTTGCGGCAACTACTTCCTCGATCCCGACAGCGGGCAAGGAGGTGATGATGAACGACCCGAAGTTCCTGCGGGTCGAGACGCTGTTCCCGGCCTTCCAGCGCGCCGGCTGCCGCATCGCCGTCATCACCGCCAAGGACAAGCTGCGCGGCCTTCTGGGCAAGGGCTGGAGCTGGGCGCCGGCAAGGCCTGCAGCTTCTCCTCGGAGAAATCCGACAAGGCGACCCTGGCCGAGAACGGCATCGAGAACGTCAACGCCCTGGTCGGCATGGACGTGCCGGACGTCTACAGCGCCGGCCTGTCGGAGTTCGTGTTCGCCGCCGGCGTCAAGCTGATGGAGCGCGACCGGCCGCAGATCATGTATCTCTCGACCACCGACTACATCCAGCACAAGCACGCGCCCGGCACGCCGGTCGCCAACGACTTCTACGCCATGATGGACGGCTACATGGCCAAGCTCGATGCGCATGGGCTGCACCATCGTGCTGACCGCCGACCACGGCATGAACGCCAAGTTCGGCGCCGACGGCCAGCCCGACGTCATCTACCTGCAGGACGTGTTCGACGGCTGGCTGGGCAAGGACAAGGCGCGGGTCATCCTGCCGATCACCGATCCCTACGTCGTGCATCACGGCGCGCTCGGCTCCTTCGCCGTGGTCTACCTGCCGGCCGGCACGACGGCCGCAGGCGATGGCCGCCAAGCTCGAAGGCGATGCCCGGCATCGAGGCCGCGCTCTCCAAGGAGGAGGCCGCCGCAGCGCTTCGAGCTGCCGGCCGACCGCCTGGGCGACCTCGTCGTCGTCTCGACCAAGCACAAGGTGCTGGGCACCTCGGCGGCGCGGCACGACCTGTCGGGCCTGACCGAGCCGCTGCGCAGCCATGGCGGCATCTCCGAGCAGAAGGTGCCGCTGCTCTGCAATCGCAAGCTCGCGCGCCGATGCCGCGTCGCGCCACTGGCGCAACTTCGACGCCTTCGACCTCGCCCTCAACCTCGTCGCCTGAGAGGACCTCCATGGACACGATGATCCGCACAGCGACGTGCGGCACGAGACGCTGCGCATCGCCGGCAAGAAGGTCGAGACCGGCGCGCGCCTGGAAGTGCGCTTCCCGTGGGACAACCGCCTGGTCGGCAGCGTGCCGCGCGCCACGCCCGAGCTGGTGGCCGAGGCCTTCAGGATCGCCCACGACTACAAGCCCAAGCTGACGCGCTACCAGCGCCAGCAGATCCTGCTCAAGACCGCCGAGCTGCTGGTCGCCCGCAAGGAAGAGCTGTCGCCGCCTGATCACGCTCGAGTCGGGCCTCTGCCTGAAGGACTCGCTCTACGAGGTCGGCCGCGCCTACGACGTCTTCACCTTCGCCGGCCAGCTCTGCCTGCTCGACGACGGCCAGACCTTCTCCTGCGATCTCACCCCGCACGGCAAGCCGCGCAAGATCTTCACCCTGCGCCAGCCGCTCAACGCCATCTCGGCCATCACGCCGTTCAACCATCCGCTCAACATGGTGGCGCACAAGCTGGCGCCGGCCTTCGCCACCAACAACTGCGTGGTGCTGAAGCCGACCGAGCTGACGCCGCTCACCGCGCTGTTCCTCGCCGACACGCTCTACGAGGCGGGCCTGCCGCCCGAGATGCTGTCGGTCATCACCGGCAATCCGTCCGACATCGGCGACGCCATGATCACCGACCCGCACGCCGACCTCGATCACCTTCACGGGCTCGGTGCGGGTCGGCAAGTACATCGCCGACACGGCGGGCTACAAGCGCCTGGTGCTCGAGCTGGGCGGCAACGATCCGCTGATCGTCATGGAGGATGCCGACCTCGACAAGGCGGCCGAGCTCGCCGTCGCCGGCGCCACCAAGAACTCCGGCCAGCGCTGCACGGCGGTGAAGCGCATCATCGTGGTCGACAAGCGTGGCCGACGCCTTCGTCGAGCGCGTGCTGGCCAAGGCGAAGAAGCTCAAGGCCGGCGATCCGCTCGATCCCGAGACCGATGTCGGCACGGTGATCCACGAACGCGCCGCGACGCTGTTCCAGAACCGGGTCAGCGAGGCGGTGGCCAAGCACGGCGCCAAGCTGCTGCACGGCAACGACCGCCGCGGCGCGCTGTTTCCGCCCACCGTGGTCGACCATGTCGATCCGGCCTGCGAGCTGGTGCGCGAGGAGACGTTCGGCCCGGCGATCCCGATCATCCGCGTCAAGGACATCGACCACGCCATCAAGGTGTCCAACGGCACGGCCTATGGCCTGTCGTCCGGCGTCTGCACCGACCGCCTGGACTACATCACGCGCTTCGTCGACGAGCTGCAGGTCGGCACGGTCAATGTCTGGGAAGTGCCGGGCTATCGCATCGAGATGTCGCCGTTCGGCGGCATCAAGGATTCGGGCCTCGGCTACAAGGAAGGCGTGCTGGAGGCGATGAAGAGCTTCACCAACGTGAAGACCTGGTCGCTGCCCTGGCCGGGCTAAGCACGGCCTCGCAAAATTGGGCTCACGCGATTGCTCGGATGGCGCGAGTTACCATCCGGTAACCAGTCCAGGAGGACATCATGGCCAGCGCCAGACCTATTCCGGAAGCTGCCATTGCGGCGCCGTCGCCTTCACCGTCGAGGTCGACCCGTCGACAGGCGCTGAAGTGCAACTGCTCGATCTGCACCAAGCTCGGCGCGGTCTGGGCCTTCGCGCCCAAGGTCGAAATTCGCTGCTGAAGTCCGGCGAGGTCGAGCAAGGCGACTACCAGTTCAACAAGAAGCAGCTGCACCACCGCTTCTGCAGCGACGTGCGGCATCGAAAGCTATGCCGAGGGCACCGTGCCCGACGGCTCGCCGACGGTCGGCATCAATCTGCGTTGCGTCGAAGGCATCGATGTCGACAAACTCACGCCCAAGCCCGTGGACGGGCGCAGTCATTAGATCCTATCGGGAGAGACCATGAGCGTAAGCCAGGCCGACAAGGCGGAAAGTTCCGCGCCCTGCACGAGGCACCGCGGCGCCTTCGTGATCGCCAATCCCGTGGGATGGCGGGCTCGGCGCGCGTGCTGGCCGGGCTGGGCTTCCAGGCGCTGGCGACCTCGAGCGGCGCCAAGGCGGGCGTGCTGGGCAAGCGCGACGGCAAGGTGACGCGCGAGGAGGCGCTGGCCAATGCCAGGCTGATCGTCGAGCGCCTGCGACCTGCCGGTGTCGGCCGATCTCGAGAAGGGCTTCGGCGATGCGCCTGATGCCGCGGCCGAGACGATCCGACAGGCGGCCGGCGTCGGCCTGGTCGGCGGCTCGATCGAGGACGCGACCGGCAACAAGGACAAGCCGCTCTACGACATCGAGGCCGCGACCGCACGCGTGGCCGCCGCCGTGAAGGCCGCCCGCGCGCTCGCCGTTCTCCTTCGTGCTGACGGCGCGCGCCGAGGGCTTCCTGCGCGGCGCAGCCCGACCTCGACGACGTCATCAAGCGCCTGCAGGCCTTCGAGGCGGCGGGCGCCGACGTGCTGATGGCGCCCGGCCTGCCCGACCTCGCCGCGGTGAAGAAGGTCTGCGGCTCGCTCAACAAGCCGTTCAACTTCATGGTCGGCATAAAGGGCCGCTCCTTCACCAAGGCCGACCTCGAGGCGGCCGGCGTCAAGCGCATCAGCCTCGCCACCTCGCTCTATCGCGCGGCCATGACCGGCCTCCTCGACGCGGCGCAAGGAGGTGAAGGAGAAGGGCACCTTCACCTATCTCGACCATCCGATCCCGACGCCGGATCTCAATGCCTTCATGAAAGAGTAGGACAGATGGTTTCGCTCTCCCGCCGCCGTCTCCTGGCACCTGCCGCCTGCGACCCTGGCCGCGCGCCCGCCGTTGCGCGCGCAAGCGCCACGGGCCTGGCCCGCCAGGCAGATCCGCATGATCGCGCCCTATCCGCCGGGCGGCGGCGTCGACACGGTGGCGCGCGCCTTCTCGGAGAAGGTCGCGCCCAAGATCGGCCAGACCATCGTCGTCGACAACCAGCCCGGCGCCGGCGGCGACGATCGGCGGCGCGGCGCTGGCGCGCAGCCCGGCCGACGGCTACACCGCTGATGATGGGCAGCATGGTCGACTATTCGATCGCGCCGTATTTCCATCAGAACCTCAGCTTCGACATGGCCAAGGACTTCGTGCCCATCCTCGAGATCGGCAACGGCACGATGGGCGTGCTGGTGACGCCGAGCCTGCCGGCCAACAACGTCCAGGAGCTGATCGCGCTCGCCAAGTCCAAGCCCGGCCAGCTCTCCTACTGCCTCGTCGGGCTTCGGCGGCCTGATCCATCTCAACTACGAGATGCTGAAGCAGATGACCGGCGCGGAGATGACCCACGTGCCCTACAAGGGCACCAGCTTCTTCCAGGCCGATCTCTACGAGGACCGCGTGCAGGTCTCGATCGACAACGTGCTGGCCCATCTGCCGCACATCGCCTCGGGCAAGGTGCGCTGCCTCGCCGTCACCAGCCAAGACGCGCTCGCCGCTGCTGCCCGACGTGCCGACCATGGCCGGAGGCGGGCGTGCCGGGCTTCGAATCGGCCACCAACTACACGCTGTTCGCGCCCAAGGCGCGTGTCGGCCGATATCGTCAGAAGCTGAACGAGACCGGCAACGAGGTGATCGGCGACGCCGACTTCCGCGAGCGCATGCTGAAGCTCGGCATCGTGACCGTCGGCGGCCCGCAGGCCGAGGTGCAGGCCAAGATGCCGACCGAGATGAAGCGCTGGGCCGACGTCATCGTGAAGGGCAACATCAAGCCGAGCTGGAACCGGTGTTCCACGGTTGGCGGGTCGTCGCGGCCTGCTTCGTCATCGCCGCCTTCCGCCTGGGCGCTCGGCCTGTTCGGCTCGAGCGTCTACCTGCAGGCGGTGACCGCCGCGCACGGCTGGCCGATCGCCGAGGTGGCCTCGGCCATCACGCTGTTCTTCCTGGTGAGCGCGCTGGTGCAGCGCGCGTCGTCGGCCGCAGCATCGACCGCTGGGGGCCGCGGCCGGTGCTGTCGCTGGGCGCCGTCTCGATGTGCCTGGGCGTGGCGCTGATCGGCCAGGTCTCGGCGCCGCTGGCAGCTCTATCCCTGCTTCGTGCTGATCGGCGTCGGCTGGTCGACGCTCTCGACCACCGGCATCGCCGCGACCGTGGCGCCGTGGTTCGAGCGCCACCAGGGCCGCTCGATGACGCTCGCCATCATGGGCGCGAGCGTCGGCGCCATCGTCGGCGTGCCGCTCCTGCTGCTCGCGGTCGGCAGTCTCGGCCTGGCAAGCGGCCTGATCGTGGCGGCGGCAGCGGCGCCGCCGCTCGTGCTGCTGCCGCTGATCGCCCGCGCGCTGCGCTTTCGCGGCCCGGCCGAGATCGGCCAGCGCGCGCGACGGCGACGCCGCTCGCTGACGATGGCGGCGCCCGCCGCTCACGCCGGCCCGTCGCCGACGCGAGGCAACCGTCGCGTCCTGCTGTGGAGCGCCGCGCATCGGCTTCGCGCTCGGCCTGACGGTGCAGATCGGTTTCATCACCCATCACGTGACCCTGGCCGAGCCGCTGCTGGGCACGGCGGGCGCGGGCCTGCTGGTCAGCGCCACCGGGGTCACGGCGTTCGTGGGCCGCCTGGTGCTGGCGCGCATCGTCGACCAGGTGGACGTGCGGCGTCTCGCCTGGCTGATCATGGCGCTGCAGACGACGGCGCTGCTCGCCATCGCCCTGTGGCCCACCGCGCCGGTCCTGATCGCGGCCAGCCTGGTCTATGGCTACGGCATCGGCCACGTCACCACGCTGGGGCCGGTGGTGGTGCGGCGCGAGTTCGGCGCGGCGGCTTTCGGCGCCACCTACGGCGCGGCCGCCACGGTCATCCAGCTCACCTCGGCGTTCGGACCGGCGCTGTTCGGCTTGCTGCGCGATTCCTTCGGCGGCTACGGTCCCGGCCTGATGATCGCCGCGCTGGTGACCGGCGCTCGGCGGCCTGCAGCCTGTTCATCTGATCGGCGGTCTTCCGCGCCCGCGGACGACCTAGGCGCAGCCGCCTTCGCCAGCCCATCGACGATGCGCTGGAAATCGGCGGGGTCCTTGTAGGGCAGCACGCGCTCGCGCTGCGCCAGCGAGAAGCCGGGATTGACCTCGAGCAGCTCCGCCCATGCCGCGCGCGCCTCGTCCGTGCGGCCGAGATGGCCGTAGCAGGCCGCCAGCAGCATGCGGCTGGCATCGGTGCTGGGGTTGCGCGCGATGCGCTCGAGCAGATGAGCGGCGGCGATCTCGTAGTGGCCCAGGCTGAAATGCGCCTGCGCCAGGAAGATGCAGCACGATGTTGGGATAGTGCGGGTCGAGCCGCATCGCCATCGCGAGCGGCTCCAGCGCCTCGGCCGCGCGGCCCGGCATACATCAGCGCCATGCCCAGCAGGGCGTGGCCCTGGGCATAGTTGGGATCGAGCTCGACCGCGCGGTGGAACTCCGCCAGCGCGCTCGTCGTGATCGGCGCCGCCACAGCAGCACGTTGCCCAGCGCCATGTGGCTCGCCCGGCTGGCTGCTCGTCGCAGCTCGATCGCGCGCCGCGCCCAGCGTTCGCGCCTCGTCCAGCGCCTGCGCCGGATCGGCCGTCCAGGCGCTGACGTAGTCGGACACCGCGGCGAAGCGCCAGGCCGGCATGCGGTGCGAGCAGAAGTTCGGATCGAGCTCGATCGCCCGGCGGTGCAGCGCGCTGGGCCTGGGCGATGGTCTCGCGCGTGCCGCGGCCGAGCAGCTGGCGCGCGCGCAGCCAGGCTTTCGTAGGCCTCGACGTTGCTGGTGCCGCGCGCGGCGCAGGCCGCTGCTGCCTCGACCGTGCGTGAGCTTGACCGCCAGCGCGCTCGACGATCTTCTGCCACCACCTCGTCCTGGGTCGCGAAGATGTCGGTCGAGATCGCGGTCGAACCGGTCGGCCCACAGATGGCCGCCGCTCTGGGCATCGATCGAGCTGGCGCGGTGATGCGCACGCGGTTGCCGGCCTTGCGGATGCTGCCTTCGAGCACGAAGCGCACGCCGAGCTCGCGGCCGATCTCCTGCACCTTGACCGCCCGGCCCTTGTAGGTGAACGAGGAGTTGCGCGCGATGACGAACAGCGCCGAGACCTTCGACAGGTCGGTGATCAGGTCCTCGGTGATGCCGTCGCTGAAATATTCCTGCTCGGCGTCGCCGCTCATGTTGGCGAACGGCAGCACGGCGATCGACGGCTTGTCCGGCACGGCCGGGCGGCGCGGCGGGTCCGCTGCCGCTCGCCCGCGCCGATGCGGAAGACCCGCACCGGGCTGGGCGATGTTCTTGACCGGCTGCTCGCCCAGGTCCTCGAGCGCGATATCGAGCTTGTCGCGCACCGAGTCGCGCACCGCGCGCGAGACGCAGATCGCCGCCCGGCTCGGCCAGCGCCTCGAGCCGCGCGGCGATGTTGACGCCGTCGCCGTAGATGTCGTCGCCCTCGATGATCACGTCGCCGAGGTTGATGCCGATGCGGAACTCGATGCGGCTGTCGTCCTGGCGCGCCGCGCGTTGCGCGTCGGCCATGCCGCGCCTGCATCGCGACGGCGCAGCGCACCGCCTCGACGGCGCTGGCGAACTCGACCAGCAGGCCGTCGCCGGTGCGTCTTGACGATGCGCCCGCGATGCGCGGCGATCTGCGGCTCGATCGAGCTCGCGCGAGATGCGCCTTGAGGCGGCGCAGCGTGCCCTCCTCGTCGTGCGCCCATCAGCCGGCTGTAGCCGACCACGTCGGCCGCCAGGATGGCCGCGAGCTTGCGTTCGGTGCGTTGGTTTTCCATCGGTCGGGCGGCACGATAGCGCCACACCGTTTCCTGCGCGAGGGCACATGGGTTGCGCGTCCCGCCGGAGTCGATGATCTTATGGGCGATGGACACTGCTCGCTCGATTTTGCATCGCACAGACACAGAACATTTCGACGTGCTGATCGTCGGCGCCGGCCTCTCCGGCATCGGCGCCGCCTGGCACCTGCAGGACGAGCTGCCCGGGCAAGAGCTACGCCATCCTCGAGGCGCGCGAGGCGCGTCGGCGGCACCTGGGACCTGTTCCGCTATCCCGGCGTCCGCTCCGACTCCGACATGTACACGCTGGGCTACTCGCTTCCGGCCGTGGACGGAGGCCAAGGCGATCGCCGACGGCCCGTCGATCCTCGACCTACATCCGCGAGGTCGCGCGCGACCACGGCATCGACGAGAAGATCCGCTATCGGCCACACGCGTCGTCGCGCGCCGCGTGGTCGACGCCGGACGCGCGCTGGACGGTCGAGGTCGAGCGCCGGACGCCGAGCGAGCACCGCGCGCTTCACCTGCGGCTTCCTGTGGATGTGCAGCGGCTACTACGACTACGAGGCGGGCTACCTGCCGGAGTTCGCCGGCATGGACCGCTTCAAGGGCCGCATCGTCCATCCGCAGAAATGGACCGACGACATCGACTACGCCGGCAAGCGCGTGGTCGTGATCGGCAGCGGCGCGCACGGCGGTGACGCTGGTGCCGGCGATGGCCGGCAGACGGCCGCGCACGTCACCATGCTGCAGCGCTCGCCGACCTACATGGTGGCGCGGCCCGGCCGAGGATCCGCTCGCCAACAGGCTGCGCCGCCGCCTGCCGCTCAAGCTCGCCTACTGGACGACGCGCTGGAAGAACGTCGCTGCTCGGCATGTATTTCTACCAGATGTGCAAGCGCAAGCCGGACGAAGGTGAAGAGCCTGCTGCTGGGCGGCGTGCGCCAGATGCTGGGCCCGGACTACGACGTCGACACGCACTTCACGCCGCGCTACAATCCGTGGGACCAGCGGCTCTGCCTGGTGCCCGACGCCGACTTCTTCCGCGCCATCCGCCGCGGCAAGGTCTCGGTCGTCACCGACCAGATCGAGACCTTCACCGAGACCGGCATCAGGCTGCAAATCCGGCGCCGAGCTTGCGGCCGACCTGATCGTGACGCGCGACCGGGCTGGTGCTGGTGCCGCTCGGCGAGCGCGAAGCTCTCCGTCGACGGCCGCGCCGTCGATCCGGCCAAGACCTTCATCTACAAGGGCATGATGTACTCGGACGTGCCCAACCTCGCCTCGGCGTTCGGCTACACCAACGCCTCGTGGACGCTGAAGGCCGACCTGGTCTGCGAGTATGTCTGCCGGCTGCTCAATCACATGGACCGCGGCGGCTATCGCCAGTGCACGCCGCGCACACGCGCGATCCCGCCGCTGACGGAGGAGCCGTGGGTCGATTTCTCCTCCGGCTACATCCAGCGCGCGCTGGCGAAGCAGCCCAAGCAGGGCTCGAAGCGGCCGTGGAAGCTCTACCAGAACTACGCGCTCGACCTTCTGAGCCTGCGCTTCGGCTCGGTGCGCGACACGGGCGATGGTGCTGGTGCCGCTGGGCAAGGCGAAGCCGGTCGACGGCCGCGCCGTCGATCCGGCCAAGACCTTCATCTACAAGGGCATGATGTACTCGGACGTGCCCAATCTCGCCTCGGTGTTCGGCTACACCAACGCCTCATGGAGGCATTCCGCCAGTTCGAGGCCGGGATGCAGCGAGGCGACGGCGTCGGCGACCTCCTCCACAGTGTAGGGCTCTGCGCGCGGCGGCAGGTCGGCGCCGAGCTTGGCCTGGTACTCGACCTCGGGATCGGGCTCGCGAGCTTAGCGTGCACGACCGTCACCGGCGATGGCTTCACGAACGGAAGAACACGCGACCGTAGATCGGCTGAAGTCCGTGCGCAGCGCCTTCTGCATCTCCTCCTTCATGGCGGCGATCTTCCAGCCGGCGACCGTCCAGCCCAGTTCCTCGGCGACCAGCGCGGCCACGCGGTAGGCAGCCTCCTTGTCGGGCAGCACCAGGCGCGCGTCGAGGCCGCTTTGCTGGCGACCGTCGCGTCGCAGCGGTCGCCAGAAGCGTCGCGAGGTCCCGTTGCGCGGACAGGTCCATGGGTGCTTCTCTACCTGTGTCATAAAGGACAAGAGGCCGCCATGCGCACGCAAGCCGAAAAAGGTCAAATCTTCCGCGAACTGCACGCCGCGGCCGGGATTCCTGCTCCTGCCCAACCCGTGGGATGCCGGCACCGCCAAGCTGCTGCAGTCGCTGGGCTTCGAGGCGCTGGCGACGACCAGCCTCGGCATGTCCAACGCGCTGGGCCGCGTCGACGGCGACGGACGCGGTGAGCCGCGCCGAGCTTCTGGAGAACTGCCGCGTGATCGTCGAGGCGACCGACCTGCCGGTCAATGCCGACCTCGAGAACGGCTACGCCGACGATCCCGAAGGAGGCCGCGACCATCCTGCGCGACGCGGCCGAGGCGGGCGTGGTCGGCGGCTCGATCGAGGATTGGAGCGGCGAGACGCATCTACGACTTCAACCACGCCGTCGAGCGCGTGGCGGCCGGCGTCGAGATGGCGCGCTCGCTGACGGTGCCGTTCACCTTCACGGCGCGGGCCGAGAACCTGATCCGCGGCCGTCGCGACCTCGACGACACGATCAAGCGGCTGCAGGCCTTCGAGAAGGCGGGCGCCGACGTGCTCTATGCGCCGGGGCTGCGCGACCTCGCGACCATGAAGATGGTCACGGCCGAGATCGGCAAGCCGCTCAACGTGGTGATGAGCGCCGGCGATCCCGACGCTCACCGGCCGAGCAGCTCGCCGCGGTCGGGCGTCGAAGCGGCTCAGCGTCGGCGGCGCGCTGTCGCGGCTGGCGCTCGCCGCCTTCATGAAGGGCGCGCGCGACATGAAGGACAAGGGCAGCTTCGCCTGGATGCGCGAGACCATGCCGACGAGCCGACCTGAAGAAGGTGTTTCGCGACTGACTAGGCCGCCGCGCGATGCGGCCAGCCCGACCAGGCCGGGATCGGCTCGGCGCCGATCTGGCGCAAGCAGCGAGGCGAGGTCGTAGTGGAAGCGCTCGCTCAGCATCAGCCCGTCCTTGAAGGAGAGGACCACGACGAAGGGCTGCACGATGGCGCGGCCGGTGGGCGCGATGCCGAGGAAGCGGACCGACATGCTTGCCGTGCCAGGTCGCCTCGGCGATGTAGCCGTCGTCCGCCGTCCAGGCCGACGACTGGCCCGGCCCGCGCTTCACCGTCGACGTCGAAGGTGGTCCACCATTGCCGGTAGTGCTGCGGCGGCGCCGTCGTGGCCGCGCCAGGTCTGGCCGGTCGCCAGGTCCTCGAAGCGGCAGTCGGGATGCAGCGTGGCCAGCGTGCCCTCCAGGTCCTGGGCGTTCTCGGCCGCGAGGTGGCGGCCGATCAGGTCGGCGAGGGCTGGGTTCATGGTGGGCTCTCCTGCTATATTCGATCTCTGATAACATATAAGAAGGCTGATATGAGTCGCAAGGTCAGAGGCCGCTCGAGCCGCCCGCCGTTCCCCGTCCGGGCGAGGGCAAGCGCGGGCCGGAGGGCCATCTCGGCTACCTGGTGCGCCAGGCCAACGTGGCGGTGCGGGCGGCCATGGAGAAGGTGCTCGGCCGATCTCGAGGTGACGCCGCCGCAATTCGCCGTGCTGACCATGATCGTGGCCTATCCCGGCCTGTCCGGCGCCGACCTGGCGCGGCTTACGTTCCTGACGCCGCAGACCATCAACGTGATCGTGCGCAACCTCGAGAAGGCGGGCGCGATCGAGAAGTCGGCGCACGCCGCGCATGGCCGCATCCTGCAGCCTGCACGGCGACGGCCAGGGGCCAGGCGCTGCTGCAAGCGCTGCCGCGCCCGGGTGATGGAGGTCGAGGACCGGATCGGCGGCCTTGTCGGCCGGGACGAGGAGCGGGTGGTGCGGCGCTGGCTGAGCGCCGTGGCGGAGACGCTGGGCGATAGCTGAGTCGTCATCCCGAGCGCAGCGAGGGACGCTCTTGTGGCCAGGAAAGACCCTCGGCCTAGGCCGTCGGCGACAATTTTGGCTTAAGCCAGAATCTTCTTCCGTCCCGGATCGACCGCGGCGCCGGCGATGCGACGCGCGGCGTGGCGGCGGGTGAAGGCCTCGACCTCGTAGTCGTCGTGGCCCGCCTCGTCGGCCGGCACGTAGCCCAAGCGCGATCGCCTTGCCGATCGTATGGCCCCAGCCGGCGCATCGAGGTGACGCCCAAAACCTTGCCGTTGCGGCGGATCGCCTCGCCGCCATAGAGCTGCACGTCGGCGTCGACCAGCAGGGTGATCAGCTGGCGCCTCGGGCCGGCCGCCTTGGCCTTTTCCAGCGCGGCGCGGCCGATGAAGTCGGACTTCTTCTTGAGCGAGCACCGCGAAGCCCAGCCCCGCCTCGTAGGGCGTGTAGTCGGGCGTGATGTCGCTGCCCCAGTAGAGGTAGCGCTTCTCCAGCCTGAGCGAGTCGATGGCGCGGTAGCCGGCATCGGCCAGGCCGAGGTCGCGGCCGGCGGCCCACAAGAGCTCGTAGACATGGGCGGCGTACTCGGTCGGCAGATGCAGCTCGTAGCCCAGCTCGCCGACGTAGGTGACGCGCAGCGCCAGCACCGGCGCGAGGCCGATGCGCAGCTCGCGCGCCGTCATGTAGGGAAGGCCGCGTTGCCGACGTCGTCGATCGACGACCTTCTGCAGGATGTCGCGCGAACGCGGGCCGGCGAGGTTGAGCGTGGCGCGCGCCGAGGTGAGCGTCCTGCACCGTGACCGAGCCGTCGGCCGGCAGGTGCTTCTTGATCCAGCCCATGTCGCGCACGCCGAAGGCGCTGCCGGTCACCATGTAGAAGCGGTTCTCGTCGAGACGCGCGAAGGTGAGGTCGGCCTCGATGCCGCCGCGCTCGTTGCAGAGCTGGGTGTAGACCAGCGCGCCCGGCGGCTTGTCGAGGTCGTTGGCGGCGAGCCGCTGCAGAGCGGCGAACGCGCGCCGGGCCCGACGATCTCGAACTTGGAGAACGAGCTCTGGTCGATCAGCACGGCGCGCTCGCGGGCGGCGCGGCATTCGCCGCCGACCGGTCCGAACCAGTTGGGCCGCGCCTCGAAGGACGGCATTGTCGATCGCCTCGGTGCCGGCGCGGCGCGAACCAGTTGGGCCGCTCCCAGCCGAAGCGCGAGCCGAACACGCGCGTTCTTGGCAGCCAGCAGTCGGATAGAGCGGCGAGCGCCGGCCGCCGCGCGCGCGCGTGCAGCTCCTCGATGGGCTAGTGGATCTGGTAGTAGCGCCAGTAGCTGTCGACGCTGCGCTCGGCCAGGTACTTGGCGCTCATGTGGTGGCTGCCGAAGCGGCGCACGTCGAAGGCCCACAGGTCCATGCCGGGCTCGCCGTCGACGATCCATTCCGCCATCGCCTTGCCGGCGCCGCCGGACGCGGCGATGCCCGAGGTGAAGCCGCAGGCGACGTAGAAATTGTCGCGCTCGGGCGCCAGCCCCATGATCGGCTCGCCGTCGGGCGAGATCGGGATCGGGCCGTTGATCACGGTGCGGATGCCGAGCTCGTTCAGGATCGGCAGGCGCTCGGCGGCCGGCAGCAGCGAACGGCTCGAGCCGGTCCTGGTTGGGCTGGAACAGCTCGCGGCCGAAGTCGAGAAGGGGACGCCTGCGGCGCCGAAGGTCGGCGTGCCGCTTTTCCCAGCCGCCGACGGCGAGCGCCCCGGGCTCGGGCTTCAGATAGAAGATGTTGTCGGGATCGCGCAGCGTCGGCAGGCCGGTCGGGATGGCGTTGCTCTTCTCGGTGATCATGTACTGGTGCTCGACGGCGCCGGCCGGCACTTGACACGCCCGCCATCTTCGCCGACGTCGCGCGCCCAGATGCCGGCGGCGTTGACCACGATCTCGCAGTCGATGGCGCCCTGGTCGGTCAGCACGCGCGTGAGGCGCCGTCCGTCGGATCTCGAAGCCCGTCACCAGCACGCCCTCGACGATGCGCACGCCGCCCGCGCGCGCGCCCTTGGCATAGGCCATGCGTCGAGGCTGGACGGGCTCGACCGAGCCGTCGTTGGGCACGAACACCGCGCCGACGACGCCCGTCGGTCGATCAGCGGGAATTTCTCCTGCGCCTCCTTGGGCGACAGCGTATGCAGCTCGAAGTCGAAGCTGCGCGCCGTCGTCGCCATGCGCTTGAGCTCGCTCCAGCGCTCCTCGCGAGGAGGCGAGCCGCAGGCTGCCGACCGGCTTCCATTCCGTCGCCTGGCCGGTCTCCGCCTCCGAGCCGGCCGTAGAGCTGGGCGCTGTACTGCATGAGGCGCGTCAGGTTGCGCTTGCTGCGCAGCTGGCCGACCAGGCCCGCGGCATGCCAGGTCGAGCCGTGCGTCAGGCCGCTCTTCTCCAGCACCAGCACGTCGCGCTGGCCCGCGCTTGGCCAGGTGATAGGCGATGGAGCAGCCCACCGCACCGCCGCCGATCACGACGATGCGGGCCTGTGATGGCAGGTTCACGCGCCGAGCTCTGCCAAGATACCAGTCGAGGAAGTGCGCGACGTTGCGTTCGCGGATCCAGCGAGTAGGGGCCGGGCACGGTAGGCGCGCGAGCTGACGCCCGCCTGCTGGTCCTCGCAGATCGTCCAGTCCTGCCTGTTGGTCAGGTCCCAGATCGGCAGCAGGCGGTCGAGCGTGTAGTCCTTGCCTTCGACCGCCTCGTCATCGACCAGCCAGTAGCCGCGCACATGCGTCTCGTCGGGACCGATCGGCGTCGATGCCGCGCGGCGGCGGCGTAGTCGCAATTGGTGTGCTGCCAGAAATTGGGGAACACGGTGGTGCGCAAGCGTGCCGGAGTCCCATTCCCTTGATGTCGCCCATCAGGCGGTTGACGAGCGGCTTGCCGTCCATGCTCTGGGTCACGAAGCCTTCCATCACCGGCGTGCGATGGCAGCGGAAGGCCGTGCCGGTCATGGTCGACATGGCGTCGCCCTCGTCGAGGCCGAGCGACGCGGAAGCGGGCATTGGCGCGCGCCACGATGGCATCCATGCCCGGCTGCAGGCTGGGATCGAGCATCGCGCGCGTCGCGCTGCACGTCATAGGCCGCGGTATTGTATTCCTTGTGGTTGGGCGGGCAGTGGTAGCACTCGCGGTTGTTCTCGAACACGATCTTCCAGTTGGCCTTCACCACGTAGTCGATCTGGTGGGCGATCTTGGCGCGCGCGATGCGCGTGCGGCTTCATCTTGCGCCGGATGGTGGCCAGCGCGTCGGAGAAGTCGGGCGGCGCCTCGCCCGGAGAGCGAGACGAACAGCAGGCCGGCCGCGTCCGCGATGCGCGACCGGCCGCAGCGACAGCTCGGCCTTGTCGACGCCGAACTCGCGGCGCGTGTCGAGCACCAGCGAGCCGTCGAGTTCGTAGGTCCAGCGGTGATAGGGGCAGACCAGGCGATGGGCGTTGCCCTGCTCGGTCTTGCAGATGCGCGAGCCGCGGTGGCGGCAGACATTGTGGAAGGCGCGGATCTCGCCCGAGCGGTCGCGCAGCACGATGATCGATTCGGTGCCCACCGTGTAGGTGAAGAAGTCGCCCGGCCGCGGCACCTGGAAGGAATAGCCGGCGAAAATCCAGTGGCGATGAAAAATCCGTGCCAGATCGGCGGCGAAGACCTCGGGTGCGACGTAAAAATCGCGCTCCAGCGGCTCCGCCGGGCCGGTGCTCGGCGACCAGGCGGGCGATCTCCGGTGCCAGCGGTTGGCGGGCCTTGAGCGGCGTGCCGTCCATTCCTGTCTCCTTCCGGGGCGAGCCTACCACGCGGCCCTTGCCCGGCCCCAGACCCATGTTAAGGTTTTGCGAAGCGCTGCAATGAAAACATCACGTGGGGCGTGTAGCGGAGACGATCGGGAGCGATCGAAAAGAGGGGCCTTGAAATGACGATGATTGCAATCCATGCGGCGGGCCGCGATTCTGGGCAGCGTGGCGCTGGCCGCGCTCGGCCTCGAGCACGGCGGCGTTCGCGCAGAAGACCAAGCTCACGGTCTACACCGCGATCGAGAACGAGCAGCTCGAGCCGTTCAAGAAGGCCTTCGAGGCCGACAATCCCACCATCGAGATCGCCTGGGTGCGCGATCTCGACCGGGCGTCATGACGGCCAAGCTGATCGCCGAGAAGGACAATCCGCGCGCCGACGTGATCTGGGGCCTGGCGGCCTCGAGCGTCGGCCTGTTCGCCAGCCTGGGCATGATCGAGCCCTACACGCCGGCCGGTGCGGCGGCGCTGAAGCCGATGTTCACGCAGCGGCAAGACACCCGACACCTGGGTCGGCATGGACGCCTTCCTCGCCGTGGTCTGCTTCAACACCGCCGAGGCGGAGAAGAACAAGAAGCCCAAGCCCGCCAGCTGGGCCGGATCTCACCAAGCCCGACTACAAGGACTCGATCGTGATGCCGAACCCGGCCTCGTCGGGCACCGGCTATCTGCACGATCGCCGGCTGGCTCACCATCATGGGCGAGGACGCCGGCTGGAAGTTCATGGACGCGCTGCACCAGAACGTCGCCGCAGTACCTCCATTCCGGCTCGGCGCCCTGCGTGCAGGCCGCCAAGGGCGAGCGCCTGATCGGCATCGGCTTCGACATGCGCGGCGCCACCGAGAAGACCAAGGGCGCGCCGATCGACCTGATCGTGCCCAAGGAGGGCCTCGGCTGGGAGATGGAAGTCACCGCCATCATGAAGGGCACCAAGAACCTCGAGGCCGCCAAGAAGCTCGCCGACTGGGCGTCGTCGCTCGAAGGCCAACGAGCTCTACGGCAAGTACTACGCCATCGTCGCCAATCCCGGCGGTCAAGTCGATGCCGGCCAACTATCCGGCCGACGGCGAGAAGGCTGATGGCCAAGATGGACGTCGAATGGATGGCCAAGAACCGCGAGCGCATCCTCGCGGAGTGGACCAAGCGCTACGACGGCAAGTCGGCGCCGAAGGCTAAGTGAGCCTGGCGCGTAAGTGACGAGCTACCTCGAAGTCCGCGACCTCTCCAAGCGCTTCGGCGACTTCACCGCCCTCGGCGACGTCTCGCTCGACGTCGCCGAGGGCGAGTTCGTCTGCTTCCTCGGGCCCTCGGGCTGCGGCAAGACCACGCTTGCTGCGCGCCATCGCCGGCCTCGATCCGCAGACCTCCGGCACGATCCGCCAGAAGGGCCGGGACGTCTCGGCGCTGCCGCCGGCGCAGCGCGACTTCGGCATCGTCTTCCAGTCCTACGCGCTGTTTCCCAACCTCACGGTCACCGACAATGTCGGCTACGGGCTGGTCAGCCGCCGCCAGGACGCGCGCGCGCGATCGTCGAGCGCGTGCACGAGCTGCTGGCGCTGGTCGGCCTGCCCGACGCCGGGCCGAAATATCCCGCGCAGCTGTCGGGCGGCCAGCAGCAGCGCGTGGCGCTGGCGCGCGCGCTCGCGACCTCGCCCGGCCTGCTGCTGCTCGACGAGCCCCTGTCGGCGCTCGACGCGCGCGTGCGGCTGCGCCTGCGCCACGAGATCAAGGCGCTGCAGCGCCGGCTCGGCGTCACCACCATCATGGTGACGCACGACCAGGAGGAGGCGCTCACCATGGCCGACCGCATCGTGGTGATGAACCAGGGCGCCATCGAGCAGGTCGGCACGCCGCAGGAGATCTACCGCCAGCCGGCGACGCGCCTTCGTCGCCGACTTCGTGGGCTCGATGAACTTCCTCGCCGGCACGCTCGTGGCGCCGGACCGCGTCAAGGTCGGCGGCGCTCACCTTCGCCTGCCCGCCGCAGGACGGGCTGGCGCTCGGCCGGCAAGGTGCAGTCTCTGCATCCGGCCCGAGGACGTGCGCGTGCGCGACCTGCCGGCCGACATCGCCAACCGCGTGCCGATCGAGGTCGCCGGAGCTCGATTTCGTCGGCGCCTTCTGCCGCGCCACGCTCAAGGTGCGCGCGCGGCGACGTGACGCTGGTCGCCGACTTCTCCAGCAACCTGATCCGCGACCTGGGCGTGCAGCCGGGCAGCCAGCTCGACGTCGCCCTGCCGCCCGACCGGCTGCGGGTGTTCGCCGCGTGAGCCTGGCCGCGCCTGCGCCCGCGGTCCGTCGCGCGTGCCAGCCTGTCGCGCGACGACCTGATGATGCGCGCCGGCGTCGTCGGCGCTGGCCGGCGTGCTGCTGCTGATCGTCGGCCTGCCGCTGTGGTGCGCTGCTCGCCAAGGGCTTCGAGGACCGCGACGGCAAGTTCGTCGGGCTGGCCAACTACCTCGCCTATTTCTCGACGCCGGCGCTGTTCGACTCGGCGCTGAACAGCTTCCATGTCGCGGCGGTGTGCACGCTGATCGTCGGTGCCGCTCGCCTTCCTCTATGCCTATGCGCTGACCCGCGCCGTGCTGCCGGTGCGCTGGCTGTTCCAGGGCATCGCGCTGATCCCGATCTTCGCGCCCTCGCTGCTGCCCGGCCTGGCGCTGATCTACCTGTTCGGCAACCAGGGCTTCTTCAAGGCGCTGGCTGGGCGGCGGCCGATCTACGGCTTCGACGGCATCGTCGATCGCCCAGGTCTTCTACTGCTTCCCGCACGCCACCCTGATCCTGGTGACCGCGCTCGCCACCGCCGACGCCCGGCTCTACGAGGCGGCCGATGCGCTGGGCGCCTCGAAGCTCGCGCGTCTTCTTCACCGTCACCCTGCCCGGCGCCAAGTACGGCCTGATCAGCGCCGCGCTGGTCGTGTTCACCCTGGTGATCACCGACTTCGGCATCGCCAAGGTGATCGGCGGCAATTTCAACGTGCTGGCGACCGACGTCTACAAGCAGGTGATCGGCCAGCAGAACTTCTCGATGGGCGCCGTGGTCGGCATGGTGCTGCTGGCGCCGGCGGCGCTCGCCTTCGTCGTCGACCGGCTGGTGCAGCGCAAGCAGGTCGCGCTGCTGACGGCGCGCGCCGTGCCGCTGATCCCCAAGCCCAAGCTCGGGCCGCGACGCTCTTCTTCACCGCTGTTCTGCACGGTGATCTCGCTTCGGCATCCTGGCCATCCTCGGCATGGCGGCGTGGGGCTCGCTGATCAAGTACTGGCCGTACAATCTCAGCCTCACGCTGGCCGAACTACAAGTTCGCCAATTTCGACGCCAACGGCTGGGACTCCTACTTCAACTCGCTGCAGCATGGCGGCGGGCGCGGCGGTCTTCGGCACGGCGCTGATGTTCGTCGGCGCCTGGCTGAACGAGAAGACCAAGGGCTTCGGCGCGGTGCGCGGCGTCGTGCAGCTGCTCGCCTTCCTGCCGATGGCGGTGCCCGGGCCTGGTGCTGGGGCTGGGCTACATCTTCTTCTTCAACGCGCCCAGCAATCCGCTCAACTTCCTCTACGCCACCATGGCGATCCTGGTGATCAACACGGTGGCGCACTTCTACACGGTGGGCCACCTGACGGCGACGACGGCGCTGAAGCAGATCGATCCCGAGTTCGAGATCGGTCTCGGCCTCGCTCAAGGTGCCGATGTGGCGCACCTTCGCGCGGGTCACGGCGCCGATCTGCCTGCCCGCGATCCTCGACATCGCGATCTATCTGTTCGTCAACGCCATGACGACCGTGTCGTCGGTGATCTTCCTCTATGCGCCCGACACCAAGCTCGCCTCGGTGGCGGCGGTGAACATCGAGGAGGCGGGCACGACGGCCGCGGCGGCGGCGCTCTGCATCGTGATCGTGGTCACCTCGGCCGCGGTCAAGGCGCTGCACCTGCTGGCCGACCGCTTCCTGCTCGAGCGCGCCTGCAGGCCTGGCGCCGGCGCTGAGCCTACTTGCAGCCAGACGCCGAGCAGGAAAGACGGGCCGCCTCTTGCCGCTTTCGCCGGCCTGTGTCCTGGACTTCCGACAGATCCTCGCCGTGGCGCGCCATCCATTTGTCGAGCGCGCGCTTGCCCAGCCAGCCCAGCGCCAGGAACGATCCGAAATAGAGGATGGCCGTCACCAGGGCCGCGCATGCGCGAAGTATAGGGTTGCGCCAGGCTCGCTCCAAGAAGCGACAGGGAGGCCTCTGATGATCCGCATCCGCTGCGGCGCTGGCGATTGTGCTGGCATTGCTCGCCGCGCCCGTCCTCGGCGGCGGACTATCCCGCGCCCAAGCAGGGCGACTGGATCGCGCGCGACTTCAGGTTCCATACCGGCGAGGTGATGCCGGAGCTGCGCCTGCACTACACCACGGTCGGCGAGCCGTACCGGCCAGCCGGTGCTGGTGCTGCACGGCACCACCGGCTCCGGCGCCGGCATGCTGACGCCGGCCTTCGCCGGCGAGCTGTTCGGTGCCGGCCAGCCGCTCGATGCCACGCAAGTACTACATCATCCTTCCGGACGCGATCGGCCACGGCAAATCGTCCAAGCCGTCCGACGGCCTGCGCGCGAAGTTTCCGCAAGTACAACTACGACGACATGGTCGATGCCCAGTATCGCCTGCGTGACCGAGGGGCTCGGCATCCGCCACCTGCGCCTGGTGATCGGCAACTCGATGGGCGGCATGCACACCTGGCTGTGGGGCGTGAAATATCCCGACTTCATGGATGCGCTGGTGCCGATGGCGTCGCAGCCGACGGCGATGGTCGAGCCGCAACTGGATGATGCGGCGCTGCTGATCGTCGATCGATCCGCAACGATCCCGGACTGGAAGGACGGCAACTACACGACCCAGCCGACGCGCCTGCCGGACGGCCGACGGTGTTCTACGGCATCGCCACCAGCGGCGGCACGCTGGCCTATCACGAAGCTGGCGCCCACGCGCGAGCGGCCGACAAGCTTGCTCGACGAGCGGCTGGCCGCGCCGTTCACCGCCGACGCCAACGACTTTCTCTATCAGTGGGACGCCTCGCGCGACTACAATGCCGCGCCCGGCCTCGAGCGCATCCAGGCGCGCGCTGCTGGCCATCAACTCCGCCGACGACGAGCGCAACCCGCCGGAGACCGGCCTCATGGAAGCGCGAGCTGAAGCAGCGTCAAGAACGCCCGCCTGTACCTGATCCCGGCCAGCGAGGAGACACGCGGCCACGGTACGACCGGCATGGCCAAGTTCTATAGGCAGCCGCTGGCCGAGCTGCTGCAGAGCGCGCCGCCGGCGGTGCGTTAGCCCTTCAGCTGCAGGAACGGCTTGGAGCGCTTGCCAGAATCCCTCGGGATCCTGGATATGCGGCGAGTGCCCGCAATCGGCCAGCTCGATCAGCTTGGCGCCCGGGATGCCGGCGGCAAGTTCGTAGGACAGGGCCGGCGGCGTCGCCGTGTCGCGCAGGCCGACCACGACCAGCGTCGGATTGCGGATCGGCGGCAGCGTCGCCGCGCCGGTCGAACCGTGGCGAGCGCCCGGCAGGCGGCGGCGAAGTTCTCCGGTTTGGCGGCGCGCAGGCTCGCCTTGCGCTCCTCGGCGATCGCCGGGTGTGCGGCTGAGGAAATCGTCGGGAAACATGCGCTGCAGCGCCATCGCCGAGGACGGCTTCCATGCCGCCGGCTTCGACCCGTTCGCGCCATGGCATCGAAGGCGGCCCTTGCCTTGCGTTGGGATGGCGGCGCCGGTGTCGACCAGGACCAGCCGGTCGAACAGCCGGCCGTGGCGGACGGCCAGCGCCACCGCAACGAAGCCGCCGAAGCCGTTGCCCAACAAGGTCGGCATCGCCCGACAGGCCGAGCTTCGGCAGTTCACTGGCGATGCGATTAGCGACATCGTCGAGGTCCGGGCCGGCCGGCGCCGAGGCGCCGAATCCCGGCAGGTTGACCAGCCAGACGCGCCGCTCGGCGGCGAGGCGCGGCGCGATGCGGTCGAAGGCGGTGCGATCCGACAACAGCGAGTGCAGCAGCACGAGATCGCGGCCCTGGCCGCATCTGCACGACGTCGAGCGGTCGAGGGCATCGCGTTCACGAAAATCAATAGGAGGCGCGCGATGGGCCGTGACACTATCACGGCGCGCCGACAAGGGACGCGGTCCGCAGAAGACCGCCAAGGAGAACGCTTCGGGGAGAAACCAATGGCGTCCACGGTGAACAGCCGGCGCGCGGCTCGACCGGCTGCCGATATCCTCGTTCCACTACCGCATCTTCTGGCTGATCGGCGCCGGCATGTTCTTCGACGGCTACGACCTCTATGTCGGCGCCTCGGTGCTGGGCGCCGCGGTGCAGACGCAAGTTCGCCGTGCTCGCCCAGGTGCCGCAGTTCATCTCCTGGACCTTCGTCGGCATGACCATCGGCGCGGTGGTCGCCGGCTTCCTCGGCGACCGGTTCGGCCGGCGCTTCACCTACCAGTTCAACCTGATCGTCTTCGGCCTCGCCTCGTTCGCCGCGGCCGCGGCGCCCGACATGGACTGGCTGATCGCCGCGCGCTTCGTGATGGGCCTGGGCCTCGGCGCGGAGATCGTGGTCGGCTATTCGACCATGACCGAATTCGTGCCGCCGGCGTCGCGCGGCCGCTGGATGGCCTTCATGGCCTTCCTCGTCGTCGCCGGCTTTCCCGCCGACCTCGATCATCAGCACCTGGTCATCCCGGCCTTCGGCTGGCGGCCGATGTTCGTCATCGCCGGCGTCGGCGCCCTGATCGTCTGGTATCTGCGCAAGAGCCTGCCCGAGAGCCCGCGCTGGCTCGAGGCCAACGGCCGGACGGCCGAGGCCGAAGCGCTGATGCAGGCGATCGAGCGCGAGGCCGTCGGGCGGCAGGCCCCTGCCGCCGCCGGCGCCCGCCGTGCCGACGCCGCGCCTGTACCTTCGCCTCGCTGTTCAGCCCGGCCCTGCTGCCGCGGCTGGTCGTCGGCTCGGTGGTGCTGATCACCGTCAACACGCTGATCTTCGGCTTCGTCAACTGGCTGCCGACCTTCTTCGGCCAGCAGGGCATCGGCATCACCCGGTCGCTGACCTACACGATGGTGCTGGCCGGCGGCTCGCTGGTCGGCTGCGCGTCGGCGCCTGGCGGCCGACCGAGTTCGGCCGCAAGCCGACGATCATCGCGCGCCTCGCTGCTGAGCATCGTGGCCGGCGCGATCTATCCCTACATGGTCGAGCCGGCGCTGCTGCTGGGCGTCGGCTTCGTGCTGATCGTCGGCATCTATGTCCTGACCGCCGTGCTCTACGGCGTCTACACCACCGAGCTGTTCCCGACCGAGGTGCGGCTGCGGGCCAACGGCCTCTGCAACATGCTGGGCCGCGGCGCCACCGTCGTCTCGCCCTTCATCGTGCTGGCGCTGTTCAAGAGCTACGGCGTGCGCGGCGTGCTCGGCCTCATGATCGGCCTGCTGATCGTCCAGATCGTCGTCGTGGCGATCTGGGGTCTCGAGACCAACCGGCGCGGCCTTGAGGGCTGCAGGGCCCAGCGCCGCGGCCGGCCTAGTGCAGGTCGTCGTCATCGGTGGCGGCGCGATGGGCTCGTCGATCGCCTGGCATCTGGCGAGCGATCCCAACTTCACCGGCAGCGTCGTCGTCATCGAGCGCGATCCGACCTATGCGCGCGCCTCGTCGGCGCTGTCGGCAAGCTCGATCCGCCAGCAATTCTCGACGCCGCTCAACATCCACCTGTCGCGCTACGGCATCGGCTTCCTGCGCCGCGCGTCCGGAGCTCCTGGGCGTCGATCTCGGGCTGAAGGAGCCGGGCTATCTCTTCCTGGCAAGTCGCGGCCGGCGAGGCGGTGCTGCGCGCCAACCACGCCATCCAGAAGGGCGAGGGCTGCGCCGTCGAGCTGCTCGATCCGGCGGCGCTGCGCGCGCGCTTTCCCTGGATATCGGCCGACGGCGTGGCGCTGGCCTCGCATGGCACCGCCAACGAGGGCTGGTTCGACGGTCCGGCGCTGATGCAGGCCTTCCGCCGCAAGGCGCGCGAGCGGGGCGTCGAGTACATCGCCGACGAGGTCGTGGGACTGGCGCCGCAACGCCGTCACGCTGCGCTCGGGCGGCCAGATCGAGGCCGGCACGATCGTGCTGGCCGCCGGCCCGTGGTCGGGCGAGGTGGCGGCACTGGCCGGCATCGCCCTGCCGGTCGAGCCGCGGCGGCGCTCGGTGTTCGTGTTCGACTGTCGCGCGAGCCGCCGGGCCTGACTGCCGCTCACCATCGATCCGTCGGGCACGTGGTTCCGGCCCGAAGGCCGCTTCTATATCGGCGGCACGACGCCCGCCGCCGGGCAACGACCCGCCCGGCGCGCCGCTCGAGGTCCAGCACCAGGAATGGGACGACATGGTCTGGCCGGTGCTGGCGGCGCGGGTGCCGGCCTTCGAGGCGGCCAAGGTGGTGAATTGCTGGGCGGGCTACTACGAGTACAACACCTTCGACCAGAACGGCATCGTCGGCCGCCATCCGGAGATCGAGAGCCTGATCTTCGCCACCGGCTTCTCGGGCCACGGCATCCAGCAGTCGCCGGCCGTCGGCCGCGCCGTCGCCGAGCTGATCGTGCATGGCAGCTATCGCACGCTCGACCTCTCGCCGTTCGGTTATGAGTGAGCGGATATCCGCAGGCCGCCCTATCCGGAGCTGAACGTGGTGTGATATCACTCAGCCGTCCTGAGCGCAGCGCGACCTCATCGCCGCTGGCCACGGGTATACAGATCCTTCGCTTGCTCAGGATGACACCCAGTAGAGGGTAGCCGGCCCACTTGCGGGGCGAGAAGACTCTCAGTCATAAGCTAGCGGCGTCGAGGGAGGGTGCCGTGCCCGATCAAGCCCTGGTCAATTCAGATCTGCAGTCCGCGCTCGCCGAGGCGCGCCAGGCCTATATCGACCGCAATCCCAAGAGCTTCGCCCGCCACCAGGAGGCCTGCGAGGCGATGCCGGGCGGCAACACCCGCACCACGCTGCACAACGCGCCGTTCCCGCTCACCGTCGTGCGCGGCGAGGGCTGCCGGCTGTGGGACGCCGACGGCCACGAATACATCGACGTGCTGGGCGAATACACCGCCGGCATCTACGGCCACTCCCATCCGGTGATCCGCGCCGCCATCGACCGCGCGCTCGAACCACGGCTGGAACTATGGCGGCCGCAACGCCGAACGAGGCCAGGCTCGCCAAGCTGATCGCCGACCGCATGCCGTCGATCGACCTGGTGCGCTTCACCAACTCCGGCACCGAGGGCAACGTCATGGCGCTGGCCGGCGCCCGCGTCTTCGCCCAGCGCAGGGCCGCAAGGCCGCCACCAAGGTCATGGTGTTCCACGGCGGCTACCACGGCGGCGTGCTCTATTTCGTGAGCGGCGGCAGCCCGGTGAACATGCCCTACGAATACGTCGTGGCGCCCTACAACGACGTCGAGGGCACGCGCGCGCCTGTCTGGCCAAGCACGGCGAGGAGCTCTTCGCCGTCCTGCTCGAGCCGATGCAGGGCAGCCACGGCTGCCTGCCGGGCGACCTCGGCGTTCCTGCAAGATGCTGCGCGAGGAGACCAAGGCCGCGCGGCATCACCATGATCTTCGACGAGGTCATGACCTCGCGCCTGGCGCCGGGCGGCCTGCAGGAGAAGCTCGGCGTCATCCCCGACATGACCACGCTCGGCAAGTACATCGGCGGCGGCATGTCGTTCGGCGCCTTCGGCGGCCGGCGCGACATCATGGAGCTGTTCGACCCGACCAAGCCCGATCGCCTGCCGCATGCCGGCACCTTCAACAACAACGCGCTCACCATGGCGGCGGGCGTCGGCGGGCTACGGCGAGGTCTACACGCCCGCAGGCGGCCGAGGCGCTGAACGACCGCGGCGAGAAGATCCGCGCAGCGGCTGAACGCGATCTGCGCCAGGCGAGAAGGTGGCCTTCCAGTTCTCCGGCATCGGCTCGATGATGACGGCGCATGCCACGGCGCGGCCGATCAGGACGGCGGCCGACATCGCCAGCGGCAGCCAGGACGCCAAGGAGCTGTTCTTCTTCGACATGATGGCGGCCGGCATCTGGATCGCCCGCCGCGGCTTCGTGGCGCTCAACATCATGATCGGCGACGGCGAAGGTGACCGCTTTGTGGCGGCGGTCGAGGAGTTCGTCACGGCGCGAAAGGCTCTTTTGCAGCCGCAATGAGTACCTAGCATCCGACGGACCTGAGCGCAGCGAGGCAGCGGAGCGATCTCGTTCGGCAAGATCCTCGACTTCGCTTCGCTCGGATGACAGAAATGAACGACGTTCCCCTAAGCCGCTTCCGCAGCCGGTCTCCGGCACGGTGGTGCCGCGCTTCGGCGACGTCGCGACCTTCATGCGCCTGCCGCTGTTCCGCAATCCGGCCGATGTCGAGATCGGCATGGTCGGCGTGCCGTGGGACGGCGGCACGACCAACCGGCCGGGCGCCCGCCACGGCCCGCGCCAGATGCGCGACCTCTCGACCATGATGCGCCGCGTCCACCACGTCACGCGGCGTGGCGCCCTACGAACTGGCCAAGTGCGGCGATCTCGGCGACGCGCCGGTCAATCCGGCCAGCCTCGAGGATCTGCTGGAGCGCATCGAGAAGCTTCTTCGCCAAGCTCCATGCAGCCGGCGCCGTGCCGCTGTCGGCCGGCGGCGACCATCTGATCACGCTGCCGATCATGCGCGCGCATCGCCGAAGGGCAGGCCGCCGCTCGGCATGGTGCATTTCGACGCCCACAGCGACACCTGGGACACCTATTTCGGCGGCTACAAGTACACCCACGGCACGCCGTTCCGCCGCGCCGTCGAGGAGGGGCTGCTCGACCCCAAGCGCGTGGTGCAGATCGGCATCCGCGGCTCGCTCTACAAGCGCGACGACAACGACTGGGCGGTCGAGCAGGGCATGCGGGTGATCACCATCGAGGAATATTTCGACCTCGGCGTCGACAAGGTGATCGCCGAGGCCCGCCGCGTCGTGGGCGACGGCCCGACCTATGTCAGCTTCGACGTCGACGGCCTCGATCCGGCCTATGCGCCCGGCACCGGCACGCCCGAGATCGGCGGCTACACCCCGCACGAGGCGCAGCGCATGCTGCGCGGCCTGCGCGGCCTCGACCTGGTCGGCGGCGACGTGGTCGAGGTCTCGCCGCCGTTCGACATGAGCGGCAACACCGCGCTGGTCGGCGTCACCATGATGTGGGAGATCCTCTGCCTGCTGGCCGAATCGGTGGCCAAGCGCAAGGGACGGATCTAGCGGTTGTTCGTCCCGCGCCGTCGATAGCTCACCACCTCGCATTCGATCCCATCCGGATCGGGCGACAGGAAATAGGAACCGGCGGCCCGGATCGTAATCGCCATGGAGAAGGGCGTCAGGCCGGCGGCCACGACCTTGGCTTCGACGGCATCGAGATCGTCGACCTGACGCCGATATGGCTGAGCGGCTGACCCTTGGCGAAATCGTCGGCGCCGTAGACGGCCCCGCGCCCGGTGTAGAGCGATGTAGTGGTCGTCCGATCCGACATGGATCGTGTGGCCGCTGTCGCGCGCGGGCGCTCCCGGCCACCGAACGTGCCAGCCGAACAGGGCCTGCATGAGGCTGGCGGCGCGGGTGATCGCTGACGGTGATGTTGACATGTTCTATCCGCGGTTGCGGCATGGCGGGCCTGAAAAGTGCTTGATCTGGAAGGCTTGTCGAGCCTAGGAACCTCAAGTTAACTTCAGGTCAAGCATTGATCGGAGGCCGTATGCCGACCGCACCGCTGCTCACCATAGGCGAGCTTTCCCAGCAATACGTAACTGAACGAAGTACACCGAG
>ERZ1370068.350-contig-10316_pt1 | contig 56218 bp, 82 predicted proteins | sample MGYA00561227_ERZ1370068 | MGnify/ENA primary metagenome ERZ1370068 (study PRJEB38410, sample SAMEA6850437) | metagenome | study: Metagenomic assessment of the ecological functions of the soil: analysis of the soil microbiota associated with the... | reverse complement strand
TACGTATTGCTGTGAGCGAGCGGCGTGAAGTCTGGATCTATCTGCGCAAGGATGCGCTTTGGGTGGCGGACTTCATCGACGGTCACGGGGCACTTATCGACGCCACTACGTGGTTCCGCTTCAACTGCGGCACGCCCGCCACGTCGTATGCCCGGCGTCGGATGGTCCATGAATCCGCCGTGCCGCTTTCCACGCACCTCGTGGCGAGAATCGAAGGCCTGCATCGTTCGGTTGCCGCGAATGGATCGCGCGAGCAGTAGAACCGAGTGCAGCGTGCACGAATACTTGATTCTTGCAGGGAGGTCACCATGAATCGCCGATTTCAGCGCCGCCACCTGGCGCTCCTGATTGCCGCATTGTTCATGGTCAGCACCTCCGGCACTGCCGGGAGCAATCGTTCCTGCCCGACGCATGTGCGCTTTGCCAATCCCACCGGCTTTGCCGCGACCTACAGCACGGTCGGCAAGATCGACCTCACGGGTCCTTTCTTCCAGAGCCTGGGGACCAACGGTCGTGCCTGCGTGAGCTGCCACCAGCCGAGCGTCGGTTGGACGGTCACGCCGCCCGATATACAGGCGCGATTCGAGGCCTCGGCCGGGACCGATCCGATCTTTCGGACCGTACGACGGCTCGAATTCCCCCAACGCCGACGTTTCCACGCTCGAGGCTCGGCGCGCCGCCTACAGCATGCTGCTCAGCAAGGGCCTGATCCGCATCGGCATCGGCATCCCGTCCGAATGCCGAGTTCGAACTGGTCGCGGTGGACGACCCCTACGGCTATGCCAGTGCCAGCGAGCTGTCGCTGTTCCGGCGCCCGTTGCCGTCGACCAACCTCAAATTCCTGAGCACGGTGATGTGGGACGGCCGCGAGACGTTCCGCGACCCGGCGTCGCACGGATTGCATCCTTGGAACGACCAATTGCTTCGCCTCGATGCACTTCGACCTCGCCGATCAGTCGAACAGCGCGACCACCGGCCACGCACAGGCCGCCACGCCGCTCACCACGGCGCAGCGCGAGGCGATCGTCGCCTTCGAGACCACGCTCTTCACCGCGCAGGTCTTCGACCATGAGGCGGGCGAGTTGACGGCGCGCCACGCGCAGGGCGGCCCGCAGAATTTGAGCCAGCAGAACTTCTACTTCGGCATCAATGACGTCGTGTCCGGCGACTATCGTACCGGCGCACTATTCAACCCGGATCGTGTTCAACCTGTACGACGCGTGGAACACGGTGGATCGCGGCGGCGCCGATGGCAGCCGGCAGGAGGCGCGTCGCGCGGTGGCCCGTGGCGAAACGCTGTTCAATACCAAGCCCATCCGGATCACCGGCGTCAAGGGCCTCAACGATGATCTGAGCGTCCCCGTGTTGCAGGGCACGTGCACGACCTGTCACGACACTCCGAGCTCGGGCAATCATTCGATCCCGGCTCCGCTCGACATCGGCCTGACCGACGCATCGCGCCGCACGCCCGATCTGCCGCTCTACACGCTGCGGCACACGTCGGCTCCGTTCGAGACGATCCAGACCACCGATCCCGGACGCGCCCTGATCACCGGCAAGTGGAAGGACATCGGCCGCTTCAAGGGACCGATCCTCCGCGCGCTGGCGACGCGGGCGCCGTATTTCCATAACGGCTCGGCGCAGGATCTGAACGCGGCGGTCGACTTCTACAACGAGCGGTTCGGCATCGGCTTCACCGAAGATGAAATACGTGACCTGGTCGCCTTCCCGTTGACGCTCTGGAGATCAGGCGGCGCGTTCCAGGTCCGGGCTCCACTTCCCGTCGCGCGCGAGCGAATTCATCTTGAGGCGCCAGAGAAAGCGCTTTCTGTGCGGCCGCCACATTGGCGTCGAGTCCGGCCCACGCCCGCATCGCCGGATCCTGCAGCGCCCGCGCGTACGAAAACGACAGCACCACGGCGCGTGCGGGCACATCGCGTTCATCGCGTTGAGATTCGCGGTGGCGCTTTCGGGGCTCTGCCCGCCCGACAGGAAATTGATCGTCGGGACGGCCGCCGGCACCGTTCTGGCAAGCACTGCCAGCGTAGCCTTCGCCACTTGCTCGGGACTTGCGGTGGCGCCGCTCTTGTTGCCCGGCAGACACCATGCTCGGCTTGAGCACCATGCCCTCGAGCAACGACTTTGTGCTCATGCAGCGCGTCGAATACCGCGTGGAGCACCGCCTCGCTCACCTCATGGCAACGCTCGATGCTGTGATCGCCGTCGATCAGCACTTCCGGCTCGACGATGGGCACGATCCCTTCCTGCTGGCAGATCGCGGCGTAGCGCGCCAGCACTTCGGCATTCGCCCTGATGCCGAGCGGGTGGGATTGCGATCGGTGATGGCGTACACCTCGCGCCATTTCGCGAAGCGTGCGCCTTGGGCCTTGTAGCCCTTCAGCCGCTCGGCCAGGCCATCCAGGCCCTGCGTGATCAAGTCGCCCGGGGCGTTGGGCAGCGGCGTCGTTCCCTGTCCACCTTGATGCCGACCAGGATGCCCTGGCGCGTCAGGACCTCCGGCAGCTGGCGTGCCGCCGTTGTCGCGTTGCGCCAAGCGTTTCCTCGAACAGAATGATGCCGCTCAAGAACTCCGCGACGCCGGGCGTCGTGAACAACAGTCGTCCGATACTTGCGGCGCGTCTCCTCGGTCGACTCGATCCCGAGTGCGCCGAAGCGCTTGGTGATGGTCGGTCCGCTTTCGTCGGCCGCGAGGATGCCCTTGCCGGGCCGGACCAATTCCGCGATCGTTGCCTTCAAATTGTCTTCGCTGTTCATTTGATCTCTGCGTCGTAGATGTACATCGTCGATTTTTCGTCTTCGGGGATGAAGTAGGCGCGCAGAGCCCGTCGCCGTCGGCTCGATCCAGACACGGGTTCTGCGTCATCGGCAAGCCGCTGTCGGTCCACAATTCGACCGGCACCTGGTAGACGGCGCGGTTGGTCGCGAGGTCGACGATCTCGAGACCGCCCAGCGGAAAGCGCGGGGCATCCTTCTGCATCTGGTAGTTGTTGAGCCCGGAGCACAGCATCTCCTGCCGCCCGAGATACTTGCAGTCCTGGTAGTCGATGTAGAGCGCCGGGTTGGTGACGCGCAGATCTTCCGGCCGGCGTGCCGGCGTTGGTGACCTTGCCGTCGTTGTCCGAGCGTCCACGTGTAGAAGCGGCGCGAGCCCCAGCTCACGCCGTTGCAGCGTGTTGTCCTGCGGTGTTGTGGACGATGCCGCCGATGTGATCGCCGTAGCGGAAGCACCTCGGTCGCCTTCATCGTCGCGGGATCGACGCGGTAGATGATCGCCCGGCTGTTGGGACGGTATTCGGCCGCCGGCACCCAGATCCACTTGCCGTCGTAGTCGATGCCGCCGGGGTGATAGACCGAGCCTTCGCCCAGCGCGAGGTCGGTCGAGCAGGTTGCCGTTCATGTCGATCTTGAACAGGTGCCCGACGCCCTCGCCGGTGTCGCGGTCGTAGCCGTCCTGCAATTGCGGGTAGCGCTTGGTGGGCGTCCGGATGTCGACCGACGACAGGTAGATGATGTCGCCGATCTTCACCATGCCCTGCGGATGAAACGTATTGAACTTGATCCGGGACCGACTCCGCGAGCTTCCACGGAACCGCACGCGTGAGCTTCTTGACGCGTTCGCTGACGATCGCCCCTTGATTGGTCTGCGCAAACGCGGGCATGCTCACCGCCGCCACGGCGAACGCGGCGACGAGCAGCGATTTGCCGATCGATCCTGGACATGCTGGTTTCCTCCGCCGCCCGCCGTGACGACGCCGCTGGGGAGGCAGCGAGCGGATTCTTGTAATTTTCTTGTTGTCCTGTCATTGTCGGCAATAGCGGCGGCGCCCGCAAGGGTCTGCCGGCCCCACCAGAATCGGACACCGAACGCGATGCCCCGTGCTGTCGCACCCCCCTGAAGCCAATGTCCAGGGCGCGCACGCGCGCCTCTGCCGTCCCTGAAACACCCCGGTGCCTTTGCCATCCAGGTTCTGAAGGGCTTTCGTGCCAACCAGGGTTACCCTGCTCGCCGGCGCAGTGGCTTACAACACGCTGCTCTCGATACTGCCGCTGCTGATCCTCATCCTGATCGTACTCGCCAACTCACGTCGACGAAGCGGCGTTGCTGACCACGCTCGACCGTTACCTCGATCTGGTCGTGCCCGGCCAGTCCGAAGCCATCATGGCACGAACTGGCGCTCTTCCTCGACCATCGCCACACCATCGGCTGGGTTCTCGTCGTCACGCTGCTGTTCTTCAGTTCACTCGCGTTTACGGTGCTGGAAAACGCAATGTCGGTGATTTTCTACCATCGTGTGAGGATCCGGCGGCGCCACTTCCTCACGTCTGCGCTGATCCCGTTCCTTTGCATCCTCTTCCTTGGAATTGGCGCGCTGATCGTCACGTTCGTTGCCGGCGCATTGCAGGCGATGGGCCAGGAGAGCATCGAGGTGCTCGGCCGCACGCGGTCGCTGGTCGGCTTTTCCGGGTTCCTGCTCTATGTCATCGGCGTGGCTGGCGAAATCATCGTGCTGACGTCGATCTACATGGTGATGCCCGTCGGGCGCCCGACGTGGCGCCACGCGCTGATCGGGGGCGTCACCGCAGGGCTATTGTGGGAGGCCACGCGACATGTGCTGGTTTGGTACTTCTCGACGCTATCGCAAGTTAAGATTGTGTATGGGTCACTGACTACCGCGATCGTGGTTCTGCTCAGTCTGGAAATTGCCGCGCTGGTGCTCTTGCTCGGGGCGCAGGTCATTGCCGAGTATGAGCGCAGCGTCCCTGGACGTGTCCGCGGTGCTGCGGAACCGCTGCGCACGGACTGGGTTCGTCACGCGCACCGTGATTACGAACTATCTCGCCGACCACAAATTCCGGGAGATCCACATGCCCGATCCATGACCATTGGAATGTGCCTGATTTGCGCTGTGGCACTCGCCGTCCCCGCCGCAGCACAAACCCCGCCCGCAGCATCCACAACGGCGCGGGCGGTCGTGGCCTCGACCAAGTTGCCGATGGTCGGGGATACGCCGGTTCACTTCAAGGCAGTGAGCGTCACCATTCCCGCGGGGGCGAGCAGCAGCGTCTCTTCGGCCAACGGGATCGCTCTACCAGCTCTCGGGCTCGACCGAGGTTTCGATCGGTGGAGAGGTCAAGACGTTGAGCCCGGGTGAGGGCGTGTTCATCGCCAGCGGTAACGCAGCGACGCTGAAGGCGGGAGGCGGTGGCCCTTCGACCTTTCTGCACTTCCTGCTCGTCCCGGCCGCGGATCTCGATAAACCGCTCGAAGCGCCGCCCGCCGTCGTGCAGGAGCTCTATCGAACCGCAGCGGCCTCTTCCCGCGCTGAAGCCCGGCCGTTACGACCTCAGCCTGACGCGAATTACCTTTCCGGCGCAGATGCCGTCCAACCCGCCGCATCATCGATCAGGCGCGGCGCTCTATTACATCGTCTCCGGAACGGGCGCGAACACGGTCGAAGGCAAGGTGGAGGCCAAGGGCACCCGGTTCGTTGATCTACGAACCGTTCGGGCTTGTGCACCAGTGGGGAAACCCGGGCGCTGTGCCGCTGACATTCCTGGCATTCAACATCAACTCGGAAGGCGTGGCTGCCGGTGCTTCCTGGTGCGCCCGCGAAAGTCAGTAATCCCCGCCGCGCGGGACGTGCAGCGGGGTTTATTTGAGCGGACTACCGGCCGCTATTCAGCGGCGGCTGTTTCCTGTCAGACAACTCCACGATGCTCTTGAAGCCGCCCCAGAACATGCGCTTGCCGCAATCGAACGGCGTCGTCTTCGGGTCCATCATGTCCTTCATCCGCGGATCTTCCATCACCTTCTTGTTGATCCGGTCACGGCTCTCGCGCGAGTCGTAGAGAATCCATGAAATATATGACGGTCTCGTCGTCACTTGAGCTGCACGCTTTGCGGAAACGATGTGGAGCTTGCCGGGTTTCACGTCGTCGCCCGCGCATTCCCAAACCTCGAGCGCCCCATGTTCGATCAGATCTTGCCGGCCTTTTCCGCCATGCGACGATGAGGCGTCGAGATTGGCCACTGGCACCGGTACCACGTACCCATCAGCGTAATGCGCCATTGAAGTCTCCTTTGCGAGGTAGTCTGGGTTTGAGTTCGCGAATCGCGGCCGAGTTCCGAACGCAATGCATCGTCTCCAGAAAAATTATAAATCGCCCCGCCGGCGGGAAATGTCGAAGCGCCAGGCTACAGTGTCGGTGGAGTCCTACGACGACACGCTCGAGAGTCTCCACCATCCGCTTCCAGCCGAAGCCCGCGCCCTGATAGAAGCCCTCGTCCTCGGGCGCGGAAGCCCGACTGCTCCATGCGCACGAGCGTGCCGCCTTTGACGTCGGCATCAGCGTCCAGGTGACGACGGTCTTCAATCCGTTCGCCGCCTCGTCGCCCGACGCGTTCCAGCTATAGGAGAGCCGCTCTGTTGGGTTCGACGACCAGGACCTCGCAGTCGGTCACGCCGTTCCAACTGCGGCATGGGGTCGGCGCGGAAGTTGAACTTGCGGCCCACCACCGGCTGGAAGTCGTTCTTCATCAGCCACTCCTCGATCAGCGGGCCTTGGTGTGAGCGCGCGCCAGATCTTCTCCGGTGGATGCGGCATCACCCGCTCGATGACGATGGAACGCGTGGCGGTGGCGGAAGCGAGTTCGGTCATTGGTCCATCCTTTTCAACAGGGTTTCGAGGCGATCGAACCGGTCGCGCCAGAAGGCGCCGTAGAGGCTCATCCAGTCGATCAGGGGCGTGAGACCTTCGGGCCTCGGCGCGGTAGTGGGTCTCAGCGACCCTCGCGCCGGTCGCGCACGAGGCCGCGCGAGCTTCAAGACGCGCCAGATGCTTGGAGACCGCCGGCTGCGACACGCCCGGCGCGGTCAGTGAGCGCCCGCACGGTCAGCTCGCCGTCGCGGATCAGCCGCTCGAAGATCGCCCGGCGGGTCGGGTCGGCGAGGGGCTTTCAGGACGGCGTCTGGGGCGGCGGTGCATGATCGAATCATAACCATGACGGTTACTGGATCAGTCAAGCCCCCCAGACGCGTTGGACACACAGCCGCCGCTGCGCGATGACGTTGATACGCCAACGTGCGAGGTTCGCGGAGCTGCTTGGGTAGTCAGACCAGTGCCCAGGTATCCCGCGTCGACGGGCAGCGCGTGACCCGAGATGTTCGCGCCGAGCGGCGAGGCCAGAAACACGATCGCGTTGCGCGATGTCGTCGGCGGTCACCATGCGCCGCAGCGAGGCCTTCGCGATCGTTTCATCGCGTACGACCTCGGGCGCGACGCCGCGCAACTTTGCCTTGCTGGTGTACACCGCTTCGATTCGTTCGCCGGCGACCGACCCGGGCAGATCGCGTTGACGCGGATGCCGTGCGGCCCGAGCTCGATCGACAGCGACTTGGTGAAACCGATGACGCCCCATTTCGACGCCGCGTAGGGCGTGCGATTCGGAAAGCCGAAGCGGCCGGCCGCGCGACGAAAGATTGGCGATGCTCGCATTGGCTGCTCGCCTTCAGCAGCGGAATCGCGCGCTGCGCGCACAGGAACTGTCCGGTGAGGTTCACGGCGAGCGTGCGCTCCCAATCGCTCAACGCGACGTCTTCGCACGGCGCCGTCGGGCCTGCGATGCCGGCGTTGTTCACGCAGCGCGTCGAGGCCGCCCAGCGTCGGACGATAACGGTGTCGAAGAGGCGCGCAACGGACGCCGGGATCCGCCGACGTCGCAGACGCTGTGCGTCAATCCCGGATCGCTCTCGGCCAATGCGTCGAGCGCCGCGGTATCGACGTCGCAGACGTGCACGCGCGCGCCCTCGCGCGCGAAAGCGCGGGCCGTCGCGAGCCCGATGCCCGAGGCGCCGGCCGTCACCAGCACGCGCAAATCGCGGATCTTCAGGTCCATCCGGTTCGTCGTCCCGATCGCGCGCCGGCACCAGCGGATCGACCAGCTCGCTAGCACGAGCGTGGACAAGCGCGCGACGTTGCATTATAACTGCGAGCGCAGTTGCGCCATCAGGGACAGTCCAAAATCACGTGCGACCGCCAAGCGACGCCCGCCATACGCAGGAGGAACGATGAACGATTCGACAAGCCGCGTGCGCCGCGGCGTACTCAAGGCCGGGTGCCGCAGTTGCAGCGCTGGGCGCGCTGGGATTTCCCGCGATCAGCCGCGGCCAGGCGGAGGCGATCCGCATCGGGCACCTGACGCCGCTGCACCGGATTCCTCGGTCCGCTCGGCGAATACGCGGTGATGGGCGTCAACCTCGCGGTCGACGAAATCAACGCCGTCCGGCGGCGTGATGGGCCGCAAGATCGAGCTCGATCGCGGAGGACAGCGTCAACCCGCAGACGGCGTCGACCAAGGCCGAACGGCTGATCGAGCGCGACAAGGTGGTCGCGATCATCGGCGAGATCAGCTCGGCGTCGGGCCTCGCGATCGCGCAGGTCGCGCAGCGCAACAGGATCCTGTTCTTCAACACCGGCTGCAACTCCGACGAGCTGCGCGGCAAGGCGTGCAACCGCTACATGTTCCACACCGAGGCCGCCAACACGATGTACGTGTACGCGGCCGGGCAGGCGCTGCTGCGCGACGGCATGGTCAAGGGCAAGAAGTGGTACAGCCTGACCGCCGACTACGCGTTCGGCCACGACCTGCTCAAGGCCGCCAAGCGGTTCATGGCGGCCAACGGCGGCGAGTTCGCGGCCGACGAGCTCGTGCCCACCGACGCCGCCGACTTCTCGGCGTACCTGCTCAAGATCCGCAACGCGAAGCCGGACCTCGTCGTCTCGAACCTGGCCGGCGCGCAGATCACCAACTTCATGAAGCAGTACCTGGAGTACGGGCTGCCGTTTCCGGTCGGCAGGATTCGGCTTCGACACGGCGGTCGCGTGGGGCGCGGGCAAGGGCAACGTGACCGGCATCTGGCCGCTGGTGTGGGACTCGCAGGTCAAGTCGGCGTCGGCGCAGAAGTTCACCGACGCGTTCACGAAGAAGTACGGCAAGCCGCCGGAGAACCAGGCGTGGGGCGACTACATGTCGACCAAGCACGTCGCGCAGGCGATGAACGAGATCAAGACCACGGATTCGACGAAGATCGTCGAGCACCTGGAGAAGGGCGCCAAGTTCGACGTCATGAAGTCGCGCGAAGGCTACTACCGCAACTGGGATCACCAGCTGATGCAGGAGATGTACACGATCCAGCTTCAAGCCGGCGAGCGAGGTCAAGGACAAGTGGGACCTGTTCACGCTGTCGGCGCCCGTGCCGGCTGGCCAACCAGAGCCTCGAGATGATCGCGCCCACGCAGGAAGACAACAACTGCACGATGCACGCTGCCGTGAGACTCGGCAGCTCCGGTCCGCGCGGGCGGCAGCGCGTCAGCAGCTTCGTCCGCGCGCGGGCGCCATGGTCCTGATCCAGATTCTCGAGCAGGTGCTGAACGGCCTGCTGGTCGGCGCGTACTACCTGCCTGATCGCGCTCGGGCTGTCGCTCATCTTTTCGCTGGGCGGTCTCGTCAACCTCGCGCATGGCGCGTTCTACGCGCTCGGCGCGTATTTCGCCGTCAAGCTCGTCGACGTGCTGGGTTTCGGCGGCGTGCTCGTGGCCTCGCCGGTGCTGGTCGCGCTGATCGGCCTCGTCGTCGAGCGCTTCCTGTTCCGGCGCTTCTATCGCGAGGATCCGGCGCTTGGCCTGCTGATGACCTTCGGACTCGCGATGGTCGCCGAGCAGGCGCTGCGCCTGATCTTCGGCGCGTCGCCGCTGCCGTTCTCGATTCCGCAGGCGCTGAAGGGCCAGTTGCTGGTCGGCGATTTCATCTACTCGAAATACCGGCTGGTGATGCTTGCGATCGCGGCCGCTGCCGTGGCCGCGTTGTGGCTGCTGCTGCAGCGCACGCCGTTCAGGCGCGTCGTCGTGCGCGCGGGCGTGCAGAACCCCGACATGGTGGCGGCGCTCGGCATCTCGCTGCAGCCGTACATGAGTGCCGTGGTCGCGATCAGCGTCGCGCTGGCGGCGCTCGCGGGCGTGCTGCTCGCGCCGATCACCGGCGTGCATCCGGCGATGGGCGCGGAAATCCTGACCGCGGCGTTCGTCGTCGTCGTGATCGGCGGCCTGGGTTCGTTCTGGGGCGTCGTGTGGGCTGGCGCTGATCGTCGGCGTCGTGCGCGGCCTCACCGTGTACTTCTTCCCGCTGCGGCGGAAGCGTCGATGTACCTGCTGATGGTGCTCGTGCTGCTGGTCCGGCCGCGCGGGCTCTTCGGCGAACGCATCCAGCGCTTCGAATAATGAATCGGCTGTCCGCTCCCCGTGTCGTGATTGCGGCGCTCGCCATGGTCGTGCTGCCGTTCGCGCTGCTGGCCGGCGGCCTCGACGCTCACCAGCGCCACCGACGTCGTGATCTTCGCCGTCGCGTGCATGGCGCTCAACATCCTGGTCGGCCACACGGGGCTCGTGTCGTTCGGGCACGGCGCGTGGTTCGGCGTCGGCGCGTACGCCGCCGCGCTGACGCAGAGGCACTGGTTTCCTGGATCGGTGCTGTGGCCGGTGCTGGTCGTCGCTGGCGTTCCTGCTGATCGCCGCCGTGCCCATCGGGTTCATCGTGCTGCGCCGGCGCGGCGTCTACTTTCGCTGCTCACGCTCGCGTTGTCGGCGCTGACCTACGCGATCGCGTTTCGCTGGACGGCGTTCACCGGCGGCGAAAGCGGACTGGGCGGCGTGACGCGCGCCACCTGGTTCGGCGTCGACCTCGAGAATCGCGTGGATCTATTACACGCTGGTGGCGGCGTTCGGCCTGGGCGTCGTCTACGCGCTCGAGCGCTTTCACCGCTCGGCGATCGGCACCGTCGCTGGTAGCCATCCGCGAAAACGAGCAGCGCGCGCAGTTCGTCGGTTACGCGACCAACCGCTACAAGCAGATCGCCTACGCGGTGTCGGCGGTGCTGACCGGATGCGCCGGCGTCCTGTTCGCGTTCCATCATCGCTTCGCGTCGGCCGACCCGACGTCGATCGCGTTCTCCGGTGCGCTGCTCGCGATGGTCCTCATCGGCGGCATGCGCAGCCTGCTCGGTCCGGCGCTGGGCGCGCTGTTCTACATCCTGTTCCAGGAATACCTGTCGATCTGGACGTCAGAACTGGCTGCTGTACTTCGGACTGCTGTTCGTCGGCTTCATCGTCTTCTCGCCGACCGGACTGGTCGGGGTCTGGCGCCGCGCTGACCGAGCCGTTCAAGCCCAAGGTTGTCGAGGCGGCGGCGATGTCGGCGCGCGCGATCGAGCAGGGCGTGCCGCTGCCCGAGTTCCTGAAGCATGCGCCGCACGCCGGCGGCGTGGTGCTGGAAGCGCGCGACCTCGCGAAGGCGTTCGGCGGCATCAAGGCGGTGACCGATGCGTCGCTCGACCGTTCGCGATCGTTCGCTGCACGCGCTGATCGGGCCCAACGGCGCCGGCAAGACGACCGTGTTCAATCTCATCACCGGCATGTTCGCGCCCGATCACGGTTCGGTCGCGCTTGCCGGCCAGTCGATCGCGGGACTGCCGCCTTACCGGATTGCCGCGGCCGGCCTCGGCCGCTCGTTCCAGATCACCAACCTGTTTCCGCGCGTGTCGATCGCACGAGAATCTGCGTCTCGCCGTGCAGGCGCGCGATGCGTCGCATTTCAACGGCTGGGCCGACGCGCAGCGCAACGAGCGCGTGACGGCGCGCACGGCGGAGCTGATCCGCTACCTCGGGCTTGTCGGGCATCGAACATGCCGAGGCGGGGTCGCTGTCGTACGGCGGCCAGCGCCTGCTCGACATGGGACTGGCGCTCGCCGGCGCGCCGCGCGTGCTGCTGCTCGACGAGCCGCTGGCCGGCCTCGCTGCGGCGGAGCGCGAGCGCGTCGGGCAGCCTCATCAAGCGCATCTCGGCCGACCTGCCGGTGCTGCTGGTCGAGCACGACATCGACCGCGTGTTCGCGCTGGCCGATCGCGTGACGGTGATGAACGAAGGCAAGGTGCTGGTCGACGGCACCGCGGACGACGCGCGCGAAAGCCAGGCGGTGCGCGAGGTCTACATCGGCTCGGGCACCGCGGCGCTGGCCGCGAAGGCCGCGCGGCCACGCCGAGCGCGCGGAGGCCCGCTGCATGCTCGACCTCGAGCGCGTCGACGCGTTCTACGGCAAGAGTCACATCGTGATGGACGCGTCGCTCAAGGTGCACGAGCACGAGATCGTGGCGCTGCTCGGGCGCAACGGCGCGGGCAAGTCGACGCTGCTGAAGACGATCGCTCGGCATCGTCACCGCGCAAGCGCGGGCGCATCCTGCTCGCCGGCGACGATCTCGCGCGGCGTTCCGCCGCGGCCAATGCGCGCAGCGGCATCGGCTACGTGCCGCAGGGTCGCGGACTCTTTGCCGGGATGAGCGTGCGCCACAATCTCGAGCTCGGCCGGCTCAAGCGGCGCGAAGGCGAGGGCGTGGCGTGGTCCGACGCGAAGATCCTCGAGTTTTTCCGCGCTTGCGCGCGCGCATCGACACGCCGGCGGATTTTCTGTCCGGTGGCGAACAGCAGATGGTCGCGGTCGCGCGCGCGTTGTCCGGACACGTGCGCGTGCTGCTGCTCGACGAGCCGTTCGAGGGCTTGGCGCCCGCGGTGATCGAGGAACTGTTCGAGGCGTTCGACCGCTTGCGGCAGGAGTTGTCGATCGTGATCGTCGAGCACAATCTCGACCTGGTCCTCGCGCTGGCGGACCAGGCGTACGTGCTCGAGCGCGGCAGCGTCGTCCATCACGGACCGGCGGCGGCGCTGCGCGACGATCTTCAATTGCGCCGGCGCGTCCTCTGGATGTGAACGCATGGAACGAATAGCAGCGATTATCGGTGCCGGCCTGATCGGCCGCGCGTGGGCGATGGTGTTCGCGCGCGCGGGCTGGCGCGTGCGGCTGTACGACAACGCGCCCGCGCAGCTCGACATGGCGCGCGAGCACATCGCGACGAGCCTGGCCGAACAGCAGGCGGCCGGCCTGGTCGACGATGCCGAGCGTGCCGCTCGCGCGCGTGTCGATGGTCGAGCACGGATCGAGGACGCGCGTGGCGGGCGCTGCCTGGGTGCAGGAGAACTCTGCCCGAGCAGGTGGAGGTCAAGCGCGACATCTTCCGCACGCTGGACGCGCTCGCGCCGGCCGATGCGGTGCTGGCGAGCTCGACGTCGGCGATTCCCGCATCGCAGTTCACCGAAGCGCTCGCCGGGCCGCGCGCGCTGCCTCGTTGCGCATCCGGTCAATCCGCCGCATCTGGTTCCCGTCGTCGAGCTGTGCGGCGCGCCGTGGACCAGCTGCAGCGACCATCGAGCGCGCGAAGTCGGTGATGACGGAGGTGGGACAGGTGCCGATCGTCGTGCGGCGCGAGCTCGACGGCTTCATCCTGAATCGCCTGCAGGGCGCGCTGCTCTCGGAGGCGATGCGCCTGGTGGGCGAAGGCTACGTGTCGCCGGAGGACCTCGACAAGACGGTCGCGCACGGCCTGGGCCTGCGCTGGTCGTTCATGGGGCCGTTCGCGACCATCGAGCTGAACGCGCCGGGCGGCGTGGCCGACTACTGCGCGCGCTACGGCGGCTTCTATCGCCGGCTCGCCGCCGACCCGCCGGCACCGGAGGTCTGGGACGGCGAACACGTGGCGCGCGTCGTTGCCGCGTTGGGCGAACCGCCGACGCCGGCCGAACGCGAGCGCAAGACGAACGCGCGCGACCGGCGTCTGCTTGCATTGGCAGCGGCACAAGCGCGATCAGAAGGGGTAATCGCGAGTCCGGCCGCCGTTGGCAATGTAGTTCACGCTGGCGCGGTCAAGGCCGATGTCGATCAGTTCCCGGTCGCTCATTCTTCGCGAGCGCGTCCAGGTCCTGCGAAACGCGCGCTTGCGCGCTGCGAGCCACGCATCGATCCTCTGCGCGAAGCCGCGCAGAACGCTCGTCGCCTCGGTCAGGACGGACGAGCATCACGGAATTGAGGGCCGCGGCGGGGCCGTGGTGGCGGTGCTGCAATGTGCTTGGAAGTCATGGTTTGTCCTCAACTGTCAGGTATCGGTGCGCCAGTAAGCGCCTCCGGGCGGTCAGGCCCTTGGGCCGCGTCGCGCCTTTCGGCGAGTGCTGGCGTGCCATTTCGACGCGGGGCGGCTCCTCGCTGCGCCGGCCAGCCACCTCGATTGATGGTAGGTGGACGATCGGCGGCGCAGGAGACTGGGCCGCGGCACTCACCGCCGGGGCTGGCGCTTCGGCGTACCGGCGCCCGGACGAATTGCGCCGCTCGGCGTCGGCGCAAGGGCAATGGCCGTCAACGTTCCGCCTACGGCGACGGCGGCAAATCCGAGAAGTTCAGCGATACGGAGCATGGCTTTTCCTTCCAGTTTTGGTACGCTGGTAATGTTAAACACCCAAGCGTATAAGTGGAATCGATAAGTTTCGACCGTTATGGTAAGTAAAAGTGACCATTAATATTACCGATTGATTACACAATGCCCCATGCCACCCGTCTGCCGCTCAACACCTTGACCGCGTTTCGCGAGGTGGCCGAGGTCGAGAACCTGCGCGCAGCCGCCGACGCGCTGCACCTGACGCACAGCGCGGTGAGCCAGCAGATTCGCCTTCTCGAGGAGCGGATTGGGCTTTGCGTTATTCGAGCGCCGCGGGCGTCGGGTCGTACTCAATGCCGCGGGCCACTCGTTGCTGCGCAGCGTGCGAGACGCGCTTGTCGCTCCTCGACGAAGGTGTGCAGGCAGCCGCGGCAGCGGCGGGTGGCGAGTCTTTGCGCTTGCGCGTAACGGTGCTCCCGTCCTTTGCGAACCGCTGGCTCTTGCCGCGAATCGGGCGCTGGCGCGAGCAGAATCCGGCGCTCCCGCTGGAAATCGACGCGTCGTTTCGCACCGTCGACCTGCAACGCGAGGGTTTTCATGCGGCCATTCGTCAGGGCAAGGGTCCGTGGCCCGGACTCGAGTCAGAGCGCTTGTTCGAACAGCCGCCCATCATCGTCGTCGGGATCACCGTCCGCCGCACGGCGCCTCCTGAGTGCGCGGCCCGAAACACTTGCGCGCGAGCCGCTGCTGGGCGACTCCAGCCTGTGGAAGGACTGGTTCACGGCCGCCGGGCGTGCGCACGAACGTGCGGACGGTTGCCGATTTCAACGATGCGGGCCTCATGTTGCAGGCAGCCGAACAGAATCTCGGCCTTGCGTTGTGTCGCGAGCTGCTGGCCGCCGACGCACTGTGCGACGGGCGCTCTGGTGCGTCTGTCGCCGATCTCGATCATGCACGCCGAAGCGCGCCCGTACCACTCGTCGTATCCGCCAAACCTTCGCGATTGGCCGCCGCTGGCTTCGTTTCGCAGCTGGCTCTACGACGAGCTCGACACCTCGTTGGCCACCTGTGCGCGCGACGGTCGTCGATAACGTGCCGGAAACGCGTGCGCCGGTGCCCGCCCTGGCGCGAAAGGCCGCGAAGTCCCGCGCGGTGAACGCGCAGGAAAAGGGAAAAGCGCGCAGGCCGGCGCTGATGGTCCCTAACGTGCCGTTCCTCCACGGTAGAGGCGCGACCATCGGTCTTGGGTTCAACTCGTCTATCATCGCGCTGGCAACGCGACGGGAGAAGTTCTCGTCTCGGCAACGTCAGCGCCGCGGGAAGCGGTACCATCAGAAGGGGTAGCGTGCGTTGAGGCGGAAGCCGCGACCCTCTCGTGACGTGTCACCTTGTGCGAGGAGGCAGGCATGAAGCTCTACTATCATCCGGTGTCGACGACGAGTCGGCCGATCGTGCTGTTTGCTGCCGAGTCCGGCATCGACCTCGATTACGAGCTTGTCGATCTGTTCACCGGTGCGCAGTACCAACCGGAATATGCGGCGATCAATCCGAGCCGACAGGTGCCGGTGCTGGAGGATGGCGACTTCCGCCTGACGGAGAGCTCGGCGATCCTCAAGTATCTCGCCGACAAGACAGGCTCTCCCGCGTATCCGTCGGATTTGCGCAAGCGCGCGACGCGTCAACGAGCGGATGGATTGGCTCAACACGGGTTTTTACCGGGACTTTTCCTACGGCTTCCTCTATCCGCAGATCTTTCCGTTCATGCGCCGGCCCGACGACAACGTGCAGGCGGGGACGCTCGCGTGGGGCAAAGACAAGGCGTTGGTCTGGCTCAAGGTGCTGGACGAGGATCTGATCGGACCGCGCAGCGCGTTCCTCTGCGGCGATGACATCACGATTGCGGACTACCTGGGCGCAATGATGGTCCTCGGTGGCGAGGCCATCGACTGCAAATTTGGCGCGTATCCGAACATCTCGCCGCTGGCTCGGCAACATGAAGGCGCTGAAGAGCTGGGCGAAGGTCAACGAGGCGTTCTACAAGTACGTGGTCGACCCCAACAAGGGCAAGGAATTCGTGCGCGTGTAACCATGGCCGAAACCCGCAAAGTCATCATCACCTGCGCGATCACCGGTTCGATCCACACGCCGTCGATGTCGCCGCACTCTGCCGGTCACGCCGCGCGAGATCGCGGACGCGGCCGTCGCCGCGGCCGAAGCGCGGCGCCGCGATCGTGCACCTGCATGCGCGCGATCCCGTCGACGGTCATCCGACGCAGGACCCGAAGTACTTCCGCGAATTCGCTCCCGACATCAAGCGCCGCTCCAACGTCGTCATCAACTTCACGACCGGCGGCGCCGCGACGATGACGATCGAGGAACGCCTGCAGCCGGCGCTGCAGCTCAAGCCCGAGGTCGCCTCGCTCAACATGGGCTCGATGAACTTCGGGCTCTACCCGATGCTGAAGCGCTTCAAGGAGTTCAAGTTCGACTGGGAGCGCGAATATCTGGCAGACGCTCGGACTCGCGGATCTTCCGCAACACGTTCAAGGATATCGAGTACATCCTGACCTCGTGCGCGGACAACGGCACGCGCTTCGAGATCGAGTGCTACGACATCGGGCACCTGTATACGGCGCACCACTTCTTCGAGCGCGGCATCGTCAAGCCGCCGCTGTTCATCCAGAGCGTGTTCGGGATCCTCGGCGGCATCGGCCCGCATCCGGACGACGTCATGCACATGAAGCGCACCGCCGATCGCCTGTTCGGCGACCAGTATCGGTGGAGCGTGCTCGGCGCCGGCCGCAATCAGCTGCCGATCGCCGCCATGTCCGCGGCGATGGGCGGCAACGTCCGCGTCGGACTGGAGGACAGCCTGTGGCTCGGCCCGGGCAAGCTCGCCGAATCCAACGCCGCGCAGGTCCGCGCGGTGCGGCAGATCATCGAAGGATTGGGACTCGAGATCGCCACGCCCGACGACGCGCGGCGGATCCTGGCGCTCAAGGGCGGGGCGAACGTCGCGTTCTGAGAGGGCGAGTGCGCGTCGCGTCACGTCGAGCAATCGACTGGACCCTCGCCACGTTCGCCAACGGCACGACCCACTCCAGCCATCGCGTCCGCCATTTCGACCCTGACTCGAATCTTTGCGTCCCGTGCGCGCGGGCACGTGAAAGGAATGGTCGGCGTCCTCCAAGGGCTTCAGCGTGGCGCGCGCACTGCAAGCTTGCCGACCAGCGCTTTCAGCAGCGCCATGTCGGCAAACTCGTCACGCGTTCCCTGCAGGAACAACATCGGGATCTGCACATCGACGAGAGATGCGCTCCACGCTCGTCGGATGGCGGCCCGGGCGGATGCAGCGGAAAGCCAAGGAAAACCAGACCGCGGACACCGACAGCGGCGATGCGGCTTGCGCTTGCGAAGTCATGCGGCCGCCTGAAGGACTTGCCGCCCGCGAACAGGGCAAGTTCGGGAACCAGGCGCGCTGCGGCCGCCACGGCGGCGCGAACCGTCGCTTCGCGCGAGCTTCGGCGAGTCCGGACGCTTCGAGCCGCGCTCCATGTAGGGAAACTGATAGCAGCGTCGCGATGTCGCGCCCGCGAGTGGTTGGCGAAGCTCGCCATGAACGGATGTGCCATGCCCGCGCCGGCACCGTGCGCCATGACGTAACACGCATGCGCCTTGGGGGCACTTGCAGCAAACCGGACACGCGCGCTGGGCGGCATCGACGGCTATCGTCACCGGCTGCGGATTCGCGCTCATCGCTGGTTCACGACCTGATCTGCGGCCCGATACCTCGCCCGTGCCGCAGCCACTCGTCGACACTCCACGGCCCGCCTCCCGCCATGGAGAGGTAGAGGAAGACGAAACTGTACAGCGCCGCCAGCTCGCCGCGGTTGACGATCGGCCAGAAGTCGGTGGGCGCGTGGGCGATGAAAATACGCGAACGCCATGAGCCCGGACAACACGAAGGCGACCGGACGCGTGCAGATTCCAAGCAACAGCAGGAAACCGCCGCAGAGTTCCAGCATGCCGGCCACGCCGCTCAGGGACGACAGCGTGGTCGGAGTAGGCCGCGGCACCGGGAACGCGAGCCACTTCTGTGTGCCGTGCGCCATGAACATGAATGCCGAGACGATGCGAAGGATACTCAGGATTCGGGGTGTCCAGGTTGCGAACAATGCGTTCATGCGACAAGTCTCGCGTAAATTATCAGGGTGGATTGCAACTGCTCATGTTTGCGTGGCCGCAGAACCCCATCAATGCCTTCGCATACGCCGGCGCCGTCGGCTCGTGCATGAAATAGACGTGGATCTCGCGCCACGACGTGGCTTCGAGCCTGCGCGCCCAGTGCTCGAGATCGTCATCCGAGTACGTTCTCGAGGCGCAGCCGGACATAGCCCCACGGCGCCGTCTCGACCAGCGGCGGCGGCGCGTTGTCTTCGCGCTCGGACAGGCACAGCGCCGCGCCGGCGCCCTTGAGCGCGTCGTAGACGTCGTCGGCGAACCAGGTGTCGTTGCGGAATTCGAACGCGGCGTTGTGGTCCGCGGGCAGCAGGCGCAGGAATGCGGCGAGGCGCGGCAGGTCCTTCTTCAGGTTCGGCGGCAGCTGGAACAGCACCGGTCCGCGCTTGGCGCCGAGCGCCGCCAGGTTCCGGTAGAGATAGCCGAGCGGCTCGGCCGCCGATTCCGACCTTGAGCCGCGACGATGTGCGTGATCCGGCTGCGACGCCTTGATCGAGAACCGGAAGTCTCCGGGCGTCGATGGCCGCCCAGTTCTCGAGCACCGACGGTCTTGGGCATCCGGTAGAACGTGTTGTTGATCTCGACCGTCGGCAGGCGCTCGGAATACCAGGCGCAGCATCGCCTCCGGCTTGATGTTCTCCGGGTAGAACGTTCCCTTCCACTCCTTGAACGAATAGCCGCTCGCCCCGGCCAGAAGTCTCGAAGTTGTCATGTGTCCGGTCCCTCAGTTTGGTGCCTGTCAGTAGAATCCCGCATGGCGAAAAAGCCCTCAGCGAATACTCGGCCAAGCGAACCTTCACGGCCACGCCCGAGCCGCCGCCGGCGCGTGCCCGCCGCGGGAGGCGGGCCGCTGCTGTTCGTCGTCCAGCAACATTCCGCCACGCGGCTGCACTACGACTTCCGGCTCGAATGCGACGGCGTCCTCCTGTCCTGGGCCGTGCCCAAGGGCCCGTCGCTCGATCGTAACGAAAAGCGCCTCGCCGTGCACGTCGAGGATCACCCCTACGACTACGCGTCGTTCGAGGGCGTGATTCCGGCCGGGCAATACGGCGCGGGCGAAGTGATCGTCTGGGACTGCGGCGTCTATTCGCCCGACGAGGGCGGCGCGACGTGGTTCCACGATCGCGCGCAGGCGGAGCGCGAGGTCCGCGAGGGGCATGGAGAAGGGCAAGCTGAGCATCCTGCTGCGCGGCGAGAAGCTGAAGGGCTCGTTCGCGCTGGTGCGCACCAAGGAAACGAAGCAGTGGCTGATGATCAAGCACAAGGACCGCTTCGCGGGCGCCAGTCGATGTCACCGCGCAGAACCGCTCGGTGCTATCCGGCAAGACGGTCGGGAGCTCAAGTTCTGTCCCGGTGCAGCGCATGCCCGCCGCGCAGCTCGCGCCCGCGGGCAAGGTCGAGGCGATGCCCGCCACGCTCGCGCCGATGCTCGCCGAGATCGGCGACGCCCCATTCAATCGTCCGGAGTGGATGTGGGAGCCCAAGCTCGACGGCTACCGCGTGCTCGCATTCATCGACGAGATAGGCGTCAAGCTGCGCTCGCGGCGCGGGCTCGAGCTGCGCGGACAAGTTTCCGCGGCTCGTCGCGGAGCTTGGCCAAGCAGGCGGCGGGCGAGCATGATCCTCGACGGCGAGCTCGTGGCGTTCGACGCGAGCGGCAGGCCGTCGTTCGGCGCGATGCAGGATCGCGCGCAGCTGAAGACGGAACGGGAGATCGCGGCTGCCGACCAGAGCGCTGCCCGTGGTCTTCTGCTGCTTCGATCTGCTGCACTTCGCCGGCATCGACCTGCGCAAGTCGACCTACGAGCGATCGGCGGCGCTATCTCGCGCAATGCCTGCTGCCGTCGCCGCTCGTGCAGCTCGTGCACGCCGCAGAGGACGGGATCGCGCTGCAGCGCCGCGGCCGCTCGCCAGCGGCTTCGAGGGCGTGATCGGCAAGCGCAAGGAAAGCCGCTACGAAGCCGGCCGCCGCTCCACGTCGTGGCTCAAGGTCAAGCCGCACGCATGACGCGCGGATTTCGTCGTCGGCGGCTACACGCAAGGGAAAGGGCGCGCGCGCCCCGCTCGGCGCCATGCTGGTCGGCTATTGGGACAGATGGCGCAAGCTGCGCTACGCGTCGCACGTGGGCTCCGGCTTCGACGAGCGCGCGCTCGCACAGGTCAAAGGCGCGGCTTGGAGCCGCTGCAACGCAAGACGCTGTCCGTTCGCGGACGAGCCCGAGCTCAATGCGCCGACGACCTGGGTCGAGCCGGAAACCGTCGCCGAGGTGAGCTTCCAGAGCTGGACCGACGACGATCACTCTGCGCGCGCCGGTGTTCCTGCGGCTGCGCGACGACATCGATCCGAAGACGGTGCGGCGCGCCCGCAGCGCCGGCCGCGCGGTCGGCGGCGCGACCGTCAGGAGCCGCCATCGACGACATCGTCGCGCAGCTCGACGAGCACGAAGACCGCGTTCACGCTCGCGGTCGGACCGCACCGGATCCAGCCTCACCAACCTCGATCGCGTCTACTGGCCCGCCGATCCGGCGCGCAAGCTTCCGGCGTTCACCAAGCGCGACCTGCTCGTCTACCTCGCGCAGGTTTCGCCGTACATGCTGCCGCATCTCGCCGACCGCCCGCTCACGATGATCCGCATGCCCGACGGCATCCGCGGCCAGCGTTTCTTCCAGAAGCACTGGGAGCAGGAGCGGCCGGAGTTCGTCGAGACGCATCACCGTGTTCTCGGCGCACAAGGACGAGCAGCACGACTACCTGCTCTGCAACAACCTCCCGACGCTGCTTGTGGCTCGCGCAATCCGGGACGCTCGAATTCCACGTCTGGCATTCGCGCGCGAAGCTCGGGCCCCGACGCGGTGTCGAAGAGCACCGACTACGCGGCATCGCTCGAATCGCTGGAAGCCTCGGTGCTCGAACTATCCCGACTACGTGCTGTTCGATCATCGATCCCTACATCTATTCCGGCAAGGAGGCGAAAGGCGCGGAGCCCGAGCTCAACACGGTCGCTTTCGAGAAGGGCAAGGAGGTGGCGTTCTGGCTGCGCGAGCTGCTGCAGGGCATGTCGCTCGAGCCCATCGTCAAGACGTCGGGCAAGACGGGCCTGCACGTGTTCGTGCCGATCCGGCGCACGCTCGATTTCGACGCCGCGCGCCACGTGTCGGAGCTGGTCGGCCGGCACCTGCATGCGCCTGCATCCCAAGGACATCACGCTGGAGTGGAGCGTGCCCAAGCGGACGGGCAAGATCTTCATGGACTACAACATGAACGTGCGCGGCAAGACGCTGCAACGTCGCCTATTCGCCGCGCGGCGAACCCGGGCGCGCCGGTGTCGATGCCGCTCACGTGGGACGAGCTCGCCGGCGCGCACCCGCTCGACTTCACGATCGCGAACGCGCCGGAGCGGCTCGGCCCAGACCGGCGACCGCTGGCAAGATGCCCTGACGCGCAAGCAGGACCTCGAGAAGGCGCTGGCCCGGGCCAAGGGCTGACGGAGGGCTCATCTGTCTCGCGACTGCAACGGGAGCCCGGCTGAGGTGGTGCAAGCCGAAAGCCACCAGGCAAAATATTCATGTATTACAATGCGTTGTGAGCGCTAGCTCAAGGAGGTACGGCATGGCTGCACGATCGATTGCGAGTTTGACCGTCTCGTTCGGGCTGGTGTCGATCCCGGTGAAGCTCTATTCGGCCACCGAGGCGAGCAAGCGCGATCTCGTTCAACATGCTGCACAAGGCCTGCGGATCGCGGCTTGAAGCAGCAGTACATCTGCATCAAGGAAGAAGTGCCGGTCGCGCGCGAGGACATCGTCGAAGGGCTACGAATTCGCGAAGGACCAGTACGTGATGCTTCACGCCCGAGGAGCTGAAGGCGATGGAGGAAGTCGGCACGCACATGGCCGAGATCACCGAATTCGTGCCGCTCGAAGCCGTCGATCCGGTGTACTTCGACAAGGCGTACTACCTCGCGCCCGACAAGGGCGGCGCCAAGCCCTATGCGCTGCTCGCCAGCGCATTGCGCGAGTCGAAGCGCTGCGCGCTCGGCCGCTGGGCCGCGCGCGGCAAGCAGTACATCGTGATGATCCGCCCGGTCGAGGATGGCCTCGTGATGCAGCAGCTCCTCTACGCCGGCGAGGTGCGGGCGATGAAGGACCTCGAGATCCCGAAGACCGAAGTGAAGCCGGCCGAGCTGAAGCTCGCGCAACAGCTGATCGAGCAGCAGACGTCCGAGACGTTCGATCCCTCCCAATACACCGACGAAGTCGCCGCACGCATCGACGGCGGCCGTGCAGAAGAAGGTCGAGGGCCAGGAGATCACGCTGGCCGAGGCGCCCGGAAGGCGGCGGCGCGCAAGTCATCGATCTCATGGAAGCGCTGCGCGCCAGCCTCGAGAAGAAAGGCGCCGGCGCGCGCGCCAAGGCCGCCGAGCCCGAGCCCGCCGCCGCAACGCGCAAGCCGGCGAAGCGGGCGCAGCAGGTCGAGCCTGGCCGGCGCCGGCGGCGCGCAAGGCTGCCAAGAAATAAAGCCGGCGCGGGCCGAGCAGCCGAGGTCGGCGCAACCCGTACGGCGTCCGCGACGTCGAGAGGTTGCTGCGCCTGTCGCGCAGCACGATCCGCTCGTTGATCGCGCGCCGGACTTCGTCGCGCCCGCGCGCGGGCCGCGCGGCGCGTGGCTGTTCTCCTTCCAGGACCTGATCGTGCTGCGCACCGCGCAGGCGCTGGCCGACGCGAAGGTGCCGCCACGGCGGATCACGCGATCGTTGCGCGAGCTGCGCCGCCATCTGCCCGATGCGATGCCGTTGTCCGGACTTGCGCATCAGCGCGGTGGCCGACCGCGTCGTCGTGCGCGAGGGCGGCAGCCGCTGGCAGGCGGAATCGGGCCAATACCTGCTCGAGTTCGATGGCGATCCTGCCGACGGCTCGCTGAGCGTGATCGAGCGCGACGACCGGCGCGGACGATGCGAGCTGGCGCGCAGGAGTGGTTCGACAAGGCCGTGGCGCTTGGAGGCGATGGACGCCGAAGCGGCGCTGCAGGCGTACGAGCAGCGCCATCGACGCCGATCCGGCGTTCCTCGATGCCCACATCAACCTGGGGCGGCTGCTGCACGACGCGCAGGCGCTTCGCGCAAGCCGAGCGCGTCTACCGCGACGCGCTCAAGGTGCTGCGGCAACGATCCGGTGCTGCTCTACAACCTCGGCGTGCTCCTCGACGACATGGATCGCGGCGCCGGACGCGATGGAGGCGTACGAGGCGGCGCTGACGCGGCGATCCCGATCTCGCCGATTGCCACTACAACCTGTCGCTGTTGTACGAAAGTTCTGGGAAGCCGAAGGAGGCCATACGGCACATGGCGCGCTACCGGATGCTCATCGCGAACCGGGAAATAGGGAGCGAGGTCCATGTCGATGCGTTCAACCGTTCGGCTTGCGTTGGCAGCAATCGCGGCGTGGGGGACGATCTACTCGTCCTGCCCTTGCCGCGGCCGATGAGGCCTTCATTCCGCGCAAGCCGGGGCATCCTGATGTCGCGCAGCATGGACATCAAGGACCGCGTCGCAGCGGCCGATTCGCTGGCGCGCTACGAGCCGCGTGCCGCCGTGCCGATCCTCATCGAAGCGCTGAACGAAACCAGCGAGCCGGTGCGGCCGGGCCGCAGCGCGCGGACTATGGACGGTTGCGCAGAACGAAAACCGCCGAGGACGCCGCTGCCGCTGCGTGCCGCGATGCCTGCGCTGCGCATTGCGCTCGGCGATGTCAGCGTGTCGGTGGCGATGAACGCGGCGGGCGCACTGGAGAAGCTCGGCGAGCCTGCCCGCCGTACTGGCCGAGTGTCGCGCGCGGCGCTGCGCAGACGCCCGGACCGTACTCCTACGAGCGCTTCCTCGCCGCGCGTGGCCTGATCGGAATCGATCCGGCGGCTGCGCTGACGCCGTATGTGCTCGACTGGCTCGTTCGACGAACACGTGCGCGCCAACTCCGCGACAGCTCCGGCGCACGCGACAACATCCGCGTCGCCAATGCCGCGCTTGTGCGACTGGTGCAGACCGGTGACCGGGGCGTCCTGGTCGCGTGCTCGAGCGCGAAGTGAGTACCAATCGGCCCGGCACGTCCGATCTGCTTCGCGCGATGGCCGTCGCCAAGCCGTTGCCCGACCATTTTGCGCGCACGCTCGTTGTCGCAATCGGACGCCGCAGAGTCCCGAAACGGTTGCGGTCGCCGTTCGAGCCTGATCGGCGAAGCTTGTCGGTCCAGCCGACCTGAACGCGAATGGGTGCCCGCGGCGGCGCGGCGACTCGACGACCCGCGCCGAGCAGTGCCGCTGCGGCGCAGGCGTTGAAGGACGTCGCCGGGCAAGACCGCGCCTGGGCATGCCCGAACTCGCGCGCCTCGCCGAGAGCACAGCGCGCCGGAAGTCGTCCGCGTGACCGCGCTCGGCGCTCTCGCCAGCGCAAGCGACAGCGACCAGCGAGCGGCCCGCGGCGGTTCTGGCAACCGCGAAACCGGCCGCGTTGCAAGGCGTTCCGTGTCGGTGCTCGCGCGCGAGCGCGCCCAGATTCGGCGTTCGACGAGGCCGCGCGTGCGCTTGCGCTTGCTACCGAGCGCGATTTCAGCCGGTCCGCGGCGATGTACCTGAGCGCGCTGAAGCAGAACCGCGACGCGGCCGCGCAGGTGCAGCTTCTCGACTACATCGGCCAGGCGCACAGCAGCGGCGGGCGCGTTCGCGGACGAACTGCGTCCCTACGCGAGCGCCAGCGATCCCGAAGGTCCGTCAGGCGGCAATCTCGGCGCTCGATTCGATCAAGCCTTCGTGGCGCGAGTCCGGCGAGCGCGCGGCGGCGGTATCCGCCGGCAGCCTGCCGAAACTCGCGGCGCCAGCAGCCAGGGCGAAGGGGTGCCGACCTCGCGAAGTTCTATGGCGCGGTCGAGGCCGGCGACCGCGCAGCGATCGCGCGCCTCGTCAACTGCCGGCAACGTGAACCTGCCGCTCGTCATGCCGAACGGCACGGCTGCCGCGCTGACGCCGATCGGGTGGCACGTTGCAGCATTGCGGGTTGCCGCAGGTCCCACCGTCGAAGGTCGTCTCAGCGGTCGCGCAACTCGTCGCGCTGGGGCGCCGACCCCGAACAGCGCATGGGCGGATCGACGATGCTGGATTACGCCAAGGCCGCGTGTCCCGCCGAGGTGCAGCAGGCGCTGCTCTGGCAAATAGGGAAGCGCGAGCCTTCCGCGCGCGACCGTCCCTACTGCTTTCCACCACCACGCCCGCCTGGGCGTTGACGAAGACGTGGTAGCGGTTGCCGTCCTTGCAAACCGCGACGTGGTCGTTGTCACTTTTCGTCGTGAAGCTGACCACTTCACCGCAGGGCATACCCTGCAACGTGATCACGGTGAACAAGTCCTTCCGGACCGACTCGTCGTCGGCCGCGAATCGACGGCGCTGCGATGCACGCGCCGGTCAAGATCGATCACCAGAGAGTTCTTCATGCGCGTTTTCATGTTGGCTCCTGCGTCGGCGTCAGATCGTTGCGAACTTCTTCGGATCCGAAAGAATGCCCCAGATGGCGTCGCGCGAGGCCACGATCGCCAGTGGCCAGTTGCTGGATCGCTGTCCTGCAAGAGCGACGAGCACCTTCTGCACCAGCAGATCGAACGATCGCCGTAGCTCGGCCAGCGTGATCTTGAGCTTGCCTTGGTAATACGCCCGGAATTGATCCAGCAGGTCATCGACCTGGTTCTTGAGCGTGATCTTGGTGAGTACGCCGATTGCGCTTCGGTGTCCTTGAGCCGCTCGCTTCAACGAGTCGAGGTCCAACGGCGGGGCCTTCGGCTTCGCGACGTCCGGTGCCGCGGCTCTCCGTTTTCGGCGTCTGCGCTGCGGGCGCGAGGTGCTTTGCGGGCGTTTTCGCGCTCGGCGGAGCAGCCTTTGCGACACCCTGACCGACCGAACGGCTGCGCGTCGGCGGGAGCAGGCGAGCTTGCGGGGGGCGTCACCGGGCGCCGCCTCTCGAGAGGGGCTCCTGGCGCGGTTGGAGGGACGGGCGACGCGGGTTCGGCTGCGGCCTGCGGCGCGACAGCCGGAGCCGGTGCGACAGGCGCGGGCGCCTTTACGCCCGCACAGCTTGCCAGCAGGAGCAACGACAGGATTCCAGCGCCGCGCGCCGGAGCGCATCACGTGTTCTCCAACGCAAATGCCAGCCACAGTGCGCATTGCGGCATTTAGAGTGCAACGCCGCAGGGAGAATTGCCGAGTTCAATAGTACAACGTTGCGGGTCAGGAAAAGGCCGACAAGGTGTTCATCGTCGGCCTCGTCTTGCTGCCGTGTCGTCCACGGCTGCGTCCGCGTATCCTCAATAAGAGGGCGGCTTGATTCCCGTCTCACCCAAATCGCGCGCGTACCGAGGCTTCATCGTCCCAATAGGGCGTGACGCTGTAGTACTCGTGGATCTCGGTTGCCCACTTTTGATCCGCCATCGAGGGCCAATGGTCCTTGTCGAATCTGGCGCGCTCTCCAGTCGTTCTCTTTGCTGATGTCGAGCACCGAGGCGCTTCTCGGCCGGGTCGAGGACGAGCGCGGACCAGAGGAATCGCAAAGAGCTTCGCGCCCATTCCGAATACCCCGCCGAACGACAGTACGGCGCATAGGCGATCCGTCCCGACAGGACATCGAGCATGATCGCCTCGACTCGATCTTGCCGAGATCGTCTCCGGCCGCATTGACGACGTTGTCGCCCTTGGGCGTCGCGGCATCCATGACTTCGGGTCCGGGGCCTGAAGAATCATTTTCGTCATCCGGCAGGATCGCGGCTCCGCCGCGGCCGGCCTTGGTCGTGCCATAGCTGGTGGTTTGTGTAGTCATGAATTCTCCTCGTTCGAATGTTGGAAAGGCTTGCGCGCTCCGAGGTCGGCGCGGGCCGCGCAAGTTGACTTTGCAGGTGCGCCCGCAAAGCACAATTTATCTTGGCTGGAGCTCTTGTGGCATTGCTCGGGGTCGGGTTCTCGCGTAGGCAATCTCCTACCAGCGGTCCGCGCTGGCGAGGCGACGGTGGCGCAGTGAACTCTAGTCCAGCAGGAACTCCAACTTTTCATCCGCGACTTCGATAACGTCGCCGTGTCGCAGTACGCGCGCTTCCTTGCCGATTGACCGACGGTTGACGCGTGGGTGACGGCGTCCTTCCACATGGAGTGATGAAGTACCCTTGGGGCCGTCGGGTAACCACGGCCAGCTCACTTACCCGGCTTGCCGAAGGTCGCGACCACCCGGTCGAGAAGTGATCGTGTCGCCGGCGCCACTGCCCGCGATCACCCTGACCCGGCCCTTTCGGGAAGCTAATGCCTGCCAAGCGCGCGGACGGCACCTTGACCACTTCTGGCGGGCAGGAGGATCCGAACTGCGCAGAATCGACACGCCGCTACAGCCCGGTGATGAGCATCGTGCGGTCCAAGTCTCTGTCCGCAGTCACTCTTGGACTCAGATGGCGCAGGTAGAACACGCCGAACTGCATCACGTCGCCGTGCTGCAATATTTGTCGGACCACCCGCAGAACCGTTGACCAAGCGTGCCGTTGATGCTTTGGAGGCTCTGCAGGATATGGTCGTTGCCGACCGGGATAATGACGGCATGCTCCTCGCCCACCGCCGGATCATCGATCACGACCTGGTTGTGGAGGCGCGCTTGCCAATCGTTCACGCGCTCCTTGTCGAGGAAGCATTGGTAAACGATCGACCCGCCTGAGACTGAGGACCAGCTTTGCCATGGCTACCTAAAGCCGTCAGCTCGTCTTTAGCCAGCCCAACAGTCGGCTGATCCACGGCTTGTGGCTGGGGGCCGGAAAGGGCTTCAACACCCTGGCGAGGATCACGGAGATGTTGTCATAGCCGCCGTTGTCCTTTGCAGTCTGGACCAGATGGCTAGCGGCGAGCGGCAAATTGGTCTTGAGGCGCGTTGATTATCCGCGCGATGTCGGCATCCTCCACCAGGTCATTGAGGCCGTCGGAGCAAAGCAGGAATATGTCGTCGGGCCAACGCTTCGTCCTCTCGCAGGTGGGCGCCAACGCTCTCTCAACGCCGAGCGCCTGGGTCCACTAGGCTGCGGTTGTGCGAGTCGCCCGCATTTGCAATCGCGAAATGAACCCGAGTTCGATCTGATCCCGGAGCAACGAATCATCGCTGGTGAGTAGCTGCAGCGCATTGTTTCGGAACCGGTAGATTCGCGAGTCACCAATATTTGCCAGCGCAACGCGGTTGTCGTAGAACAGGGTCAACGCCAGGGTGGTTCCCATGCCGTGGTACGTCACCCGCGCCTGCGCCGCATCGAAGATTGCCTTGTTGGCGCGAATTATGCATTGTTCAACTGCCCGCAACGGCGAAAGTTGGGCCGTGTCCGATCGAAACTCGCCAACCTGGGTCTGGAGGCTCCTCATGATGATTCGTGTAGCCATCTGGCTTGCGACCTCGCCGGCACGGTGTCCGCCCATGCCGTCGGCCAGTACCGCGACCCCGGATTCGGGATCGGTCACAATGCTGTCCTCGTTGAATTGGCGCACGCTGCCGGCGTCGGTGATGGCAGCTATTTCGATGAATTCATGCGACATGCATTACATGCTAACGGGGCTTGAATCGAGCCACAAGCTATGCCGCTCGAGCAGGTAGGCCGCTACGAGATCATTGGGGAACTCGGTCACGGGGCGATGGGTGTCGTGTACAAGGCCCGAGACCCGCTGATCGATCGTACAGTGGCCATCAAGACCATCGACCTCGACATGTCGCGTGAGGAATCCGAAGCGTTTGAACGGCGCTTCTATCGCGAAGCCAAGTCGGCGAGGTCGTCTCCAATCATTCCAATATCGTCACGATCCACGACGTGGGCAAGAGCGGCGACGTCGCCTACATCGCAATGGAATTCCTGACAGGCCAGTCGTTGCGCGAAATCCTCGACTCGGGCGTCGTTCTCCCGTCCAAAAGATCGCGTGATATCGCCGCGCAGGTCGCTGACGGCCTCGCGTACGCGCACCAGAACGGCATTGTGCACCGCGACATCAAGCCGCCCAACATCATGGTTCTGAGCTAGCGGGCTGGTCAAAATCACCGATTTCGGCATTGCGCTTCTGCCCGCGGGATCGCGCACGCTGGCCGGCGCCGTGTTTGGCTCGCCCAAATACATGTCGCCCGAACAGGTGAACGGGCGCAACGTGGACGGACGCGCCGATATCTATTCGCTGGGCGCCGTCCTGTACGAGATGTTGACCGGCCTTCCACCGTTCGCCGGCGGCGATCTCAACGCTGTCCTCACCCGGGTCATCAACGAAACGCGGTTGCTCCGAGCAGTCGCAACAAGAGCATCGCACCCGCGTTCGACTACATCGTTGCCAAAGCCATGGCAAAGGATCCGGACGATCGCTACGGAAGCGCGCTGGCGATGGCCTCTGATCTGCGGAATTTCCGGCATTTGCAGCCGCCGAGCGTGGGGCCGCCTGAACTCCCCTTGGCCATTCCGGCCAGCGTGCCCGATACCGCTTCACCCCAATCCGAGGCCGGAGCTGATGGCACAGCCCTCGCGGCAACGACGGAATCTGGTTATCTATGGCGTGCCCGCGGCGCTGGTGGCGGCTTTGCGGGTTGGGCAGTGCTGTCGCGGCGCGCGTCGGATCCTGCGCAACCCGCCGCGAACCAAGGGCACAATGACTCCTCCGCCGAGACGCTGGCGGGCGCCATTCCCGGTTCTCCTGAACTTCCGCGCCAGGAACAGGAACGGCCGGTGCCCACTCAGCCGGTGGCGCCCCCGAGACTGCGCGTTCCGATCGCCAAGCAACCCCCGCTGCCCCCAAGGCAACAGCACGGTTGGCTTTGGCGATATCGCCGTGGGGCGAAATCTATGTGGACGGCAGAAGGAAGGGGTGTCTCGCCCCCGCTGGCGGAGAGTCAAGCTCGCGCCGGGCAAACACACTGTCGAGATTCGGAACACGACCTTTCAGCCCTATGCCAAGACCGTGGAACTCGCAGCCGAGGGCTACCTCAAGATCAAGCACAAATTTCAATGAGGGCGAGTCCGAGAAGCCACCCTTCAACGCACCGTGGATATTTGCCGCGCTGCTTGCGCTGGGATGTGGGGGCTGCGCTGGGCCTGTCGTGAAGGGCGCCGGCCGAGCCAGCCAAGGATCTCACCCCATCCAAGAACGTCACCCCATCCAAGGCCAAACGGGAGCCGAACCGGCGAAGGAGCCGGTCACGCCGCCCAAGCCCCAGCCGCTCTCAGACTCTGACGCCGAGCAAGGGCGAACAAGCTCTCGAAATGGGCGTCAAGAGCTACGAGGACGGCGAGTACAAGACCGCCGCGAAGCAGTTGCAGACGTGCGCTCGACCTCGGGGTTGGAGGCGAAGCGCGACCAGGCCAAGGCGCACAAGTACTTGGCCTTCATCAACTGCGTATCGGGCCGGGAAAAGTCGTGTCGCGACGAATTCCGCAAGGCATTGGACGCAGACCCGAAATTCGACCTCGAGCCTGCCGAAGCCGGACATCCGGTCTGGGGTCCGGTCCTTCGCAGCGTAAAGGCGGAACGCGCCGCCAAGGCAAAGTCGAAATAGTTCGAGCGAAGGGCAAGCGCGCTGCGTGGCGCAGAATACGATCTTCGCGTTGGAGCAGCCGCCGCGGCGCAGTCCCATGATCCTATCGCTCAGGTCCATGATCGCTGCATTGGCGTTGGCACTTGCCGCCACTCCCGCTGCGCGCGCGCAGATTGCTTCCCCCTACGCGTTCGAACTTCCTTCGTGGTTCGCGCTGTCGTTCCTGGATTTGCGCGACGACGTCGCCGAAGCCAAGCGCGACGGGAAACGGCTGCTCATCTATTTCGGTCAGGACGGCTGCCCGTACTGCAAGATGCTGCTGGAGACCAACTTTTCGCAGCGCTCGATCGTGGCGAAGACGCGTGCGCACTTTGTTGCGGTGGCGCTGAACCTGTGGGGTGACCGGCAGGTAACGTGGATCGACGGCCGGACGATGACCGAGAAAGAGCTGGGGCGCGCCCTCGAGGTGCAGTTCACGCCGACGTTGCTGTTCCTGGACGAGCGCGGCAAGGTCGTCGTGCGTCTCAACGGCTATTCCCCGCCGCAACGCTTCGAGGCGGTTCTCGACTACGTCGCGGCACGGCGCGAGCGGAGCCAGTCGCTCGCGGACTATCTCCGCATCACCGCGAAGGAACCCGCAAATCCGCGTCTCAATGAGCAGGCCTTCTTCCTGAAGCCGCCCTACGACCTGCGGCGCCTGCCCGGGACGAAGCCGCTCGCCGTGCTATTCGAGACGATCGATTGCTCGGCCTGCGACGAGCTCCATCGCGAGGCGTTTTTGCGCCCCGACGTGCTGGCGCAGGTCGGCCGGTTCGACGTCGTGCGTTTGTCGCTCGGCGCGCGGACTGGGCTGACGACGCCATCCGGCGGCGCGGCGACGGCAGCAGGCATGGGCGCGTGAGCAGGGGCGTCAGCTATGCGCCGCACGATCCTGCTGTTCGACGGCGCTGACGAAGTGCTCCGGATCGAAGCGTACATTCGACCGTTCCACCTTGCCTCTGCGCTCGACTACGTCGCGAGCGGGGCATACCATCGTGAGCCATCGTTCCAGCGCTTCATCCAGGCGCGCGCCGACGCCATGCGCGCGCGGGGCGAGCGCGTGGATCTCGTCGAGTAAGGATCCCGTTTCGCGCTATGCGCCGTTCATTCGCCACGCATGGCCGTCGCGCGCGAGCAAGTCGTCCGCCTCCCTGGGTCCCCATGAGCCCGCCGCGTAATTCGGAAACGAACGCGGCGACAAGGCCTGCCACACGTCGAGGACCGGCTGGATGATGCTCCACCCGGCTTCGACCATGTCGGCGCGTTGGAACAGTGTTTGGTCGCCGATCATGCAGTCGTAGAGCAGGCGCTCGTAACCCGTGGAGGGCGCCGCGCCGAAATAATCGGCGTAGGAGAAGTCCATCTCGACCGGTGCCTGCTTCATGGTCGGGCCGGGCACCTTGGTCCCGAAGCGAAGCGAAATGCCTTCGTCCGGCTGGATGCGGATCACGAGCTGGTTCGTCGCCAGGCTCTCCACGCCGGCCTTGCGGAACAGCATGAAGGGCGCGCGCTTGAACTGGATCACGATTTCGGTGACGCGCTTTGGCCATCCGCTTGCCCGTACGCAGATAGAACGGCACGTCGGCCCAGCGCCAGTTGTCGATCTGCAGTTTCAGCGCGACGAAGGTCTCGGTCATTCGAATTGGGCGCCACGTTCGGCTCCGCTGCGATAAGCAGGCACCTGCTGCTCATTCACAGTGCCCTCGCCGTATTGGCCGCGCACGGCGTCGGTCAGCACCTCTTCCGGGTCGTGGAGTCTGGATGGCGTCGAGCACCTTCGCTCTGCTCGTCGCGCACGGCATCGGCGGCGAAGGAGATCGGCGGCTCCATCGCCGTGCAGCGCAACGAGCTGGAAGAGGTGATTGGGCACCATGTCGCGCAGCGGCGCCCGACGTTTCGTAGTAGCCGCCGCGCGTCTCCACGCCGACGCGTTTCGGCCGCGGTGATCTGCACGTGGTCGATGTAGCTGCGGTTCCAGATCGGCTCGAAGATGCTGTTGGCGAACCGGAACACCATCAGGTTCTGCACCGTCTCCTTGCCGAGGTAGTGATCGATGCGGTAGATCTGGCGTTCATCCAGCGTCTTGCGGATCTCCACGTTCAGCGCCGCGCCGATTCGAGATCGCGGCCGAACGGCTTTCGATGTTGACGCGGCGCCAGTGGCCGCCCGTTTCGCGGGCAAGCCCCCGCGGCGCCCAAGCTTCTGCAACGATTTCGCCGATGAACTGCGGCGCCACGGCGAGGTAGAAGAAGTAATTGTCCTGGCATCCGTGTACCTTTGCGGCTTCCTTGATCTGCGCCTCCAGCCGCTCATACGCGGCTTCCGGATCCTGCAAGGAACCGCTGACATAGTAAATGCGCTGCCGCAGCCACGCCCAGACCTCGGTCCGGGTCGGAGCCTGCGCGCATTGGCCTCCATCGCTTCATCGAGATGGGTGCGGAACGTCTCCGTCGTGTAATCGCGCGTGGCGAAGCCGACGACCGAGAATTGCTGCGAGAGGAGCTTGTCCCGCGCCAGGTTGAACAGCGCGGGGATGAGCTTGCGCTTCGCGAGGTCGCCGCTTGCGCCGAAGATCACCATCACGCACGAATCGGCAGGTTGGCCCGCCGGGGTCGCGCCCTTAGCCGCATCCGGACTCATCGCGTCGTTCTCCCTGCTTCTTCTGCCGATAGTATAGCGGCCAGCGCACACTGTCGTGCCGGACTGCGCGCACCGCGGCGCGTCGAATGGTCGATGCATCTTATATGTGGACGTCTCGTCGCCCACTCATCTGCCACCGACTCCCGCCCGTAAACGATGTCGAAGCGAAACGTGAGAAATTGGTTCCGAACTGGCACCAGCATGAACACACGGTGCTCGTCCTCAGGGCGGCGGTGCGCTAGGCGCTTATCAGGCCGGGCGTCTACGAGGCGTTGGCGGAGGCCGGCGCTCGCACCGGATTGGGTCGCCGGCGTTTCGATCGGCTCCATCAATGCAGCGCTCGATCGCGGGCAATCCGCCGGAGCGCCGTGTCGCGCGGCTGCGCGAATTCTGGGAGCGCGTGTCGTCGGGCAATCCGTTCGTTCGCGCCGGCCGCGCTCGATCCGTTGCGCCCGCATTCAACCTGGCTGAACGCGGCGTCGGTCGCGATATTCGGCGTGCCCGGTTTTTCGTCCCGCGCATTCCGCCGCCGCTCTTCGCGCCCGAAGGCAGCAACGGCGGCATTGAGCATCTATGATACGGCACCACTCGGCGACGCTCGCAGAGCTGGTCGACTTCGATCTGCATCAACGACGAAGAAGGTGCGACTGTCGGTTGGCGCCGTGCATGTGCATGTCCGGCAACTCGAAATATTTCGACAATAACGAGATGACGCTGGCGGCCTGAGCACATCCTGGCCAGCGGCTCGCTGCCGCCGGCGTTCCCGCCGGTGAAGATCGGCGAAGGACCTGTATTGGGACGGCGGTCATCGTTTCCAATACGCCGCTGTGGTACGTGCTCGACGACTCGCCGCGAATGAGTGCGCTGATCCTGCAGGTCGACTTGTTCAGCGCGCGCGGCGAAATGCCCACCGAATCTCGACCAGGTGCATGGAACGGCACGAAGGACATCCAGTATTCGAGCAAGACGCGGTTCAACACCAACCGCGCCAAGGAACTCGGAGCGACTTGCGCCAGGTGCTGGGTCGGGTCATCGCCAGTTGCCGCCTCGCTCTGCGAACGATGTCGATGCGTCAACGCTTGTCTCGCCGTATGCAAGCGCGGGCGCAGATCGCGGTGGTGCACCTCATCAACCGCCGTTACTCGCACTCGTCTCAGTCGAAGGATTACGAATTCTCGCGCGCGACGGTGCGCACACTGTGGGCGAGCGGGCGCGACGCCGTGCGCCGCTCGATCGCGAGTCCCGCAATGGCGCAACGTCAGCGAATGCGTCAATGCGCATGCTGCGTCTACAGATCTTGCGCGCTGACCCGGCGGTATCGGCAACGAAACCATCTTTGCAACGAGGAACGCAAAGGAGTACCCACGATGAAGACTCGAAGGACAAGGCTGCGATCGTCACCGGTGCAGCCAGCGGCATCGGCAAGGACATCGCGCTGCGCTTACGCGCGCGAAGGCGCCAGCGGTCGCGATCGCCGACCTCAACCATGACGCGGCCGACGCCGACGGCTGGACGAGATCCGCATGCCGGCGGCGGCCAGGCGATCGGCATCGCCATGGACGTGACGAGCGAAGACGGCGTCAACGCCGGCGTCGCCGCGACGGTCGCGGCGTTCGGCGGCGTCGACATCCTGGTGAGCAACGCCGGCATCCAGATCGTGCATCCGCTGGAGGAATTCACGCTACGCCGAATGGAAGAAGATGCTCGCGATCCACCTCGACGGCGCGTTCCTCACGACCCGCGCCTGCCTGCCGCACATGTACAAGTCGGGACGCGGCGGCAGCGTCATCTACATGGGCTCCGTGCATTCGAAGGAAGCCTCGCTGCTCAAGGCGCCGTACGTCGACCGCCAAGCACGGCCTCATCGGGCTCGCCAAGGTCGTCGCCAAGGAAGGCGCGCAAGCACGGCGTGCGCGCCAACGTCATCTGCCCCGGCTTCGTGCGCACGCCGCTCGTCGACAAGCAGATTCCGGAACAGGCGAAGACGCTCGGCATTTCCGAAGACGAGGTCATCAAGAAGGTCATGCTCAAGGACACCGTCGACGGCGAATTCACCACGGTTCGAGGACGTCGCCGGAAGCGCGCGCTGTTCTTCGCGGCATTCCCGACCAACGCGCTCACCGGCCAGTCGCTCGTGGTCAGCCACGGCTGGTTCATGCAGTAGCGCGGCGTCAGATCACGCGGGTATTGCGCGCGCGGCGCCCGCGCAGGTAGCGCGCGAACGCCGGCCAGCGCGTCGTAACGGCACGAGAACCTCGCCGAACGCGACGGAAGCGCCGCGGTGCAGGCCCGGAACTGACCAGGCATACGGGCCGAGGCCGATGGCGAGCGAGATTGACGATGCGCCGAAAGAGGTCGCGGAAGTCCTCTTTGCTCGCGGCGCTGTGCGCGCCCAGCAGCGGGTCCGTGTGCGATCGAGAAACGCCGCGTCGATTTCCGCCCAATCCGCCGCCGTGGTCGCGGGCATTTCTTGCGCCAGCGGAAAGACCCCCGTCCATCCCTCGCTGCGCATGTGGTTGCGCTCGGCGCGAACGCAGGCGAAGCCCTCGACCCCCGTGCCGCGAACGCGGCCAGTTCGGTCCGGCCGCCCTGCTGGTAGCGGATGAGCGCCTGCTCCAGCTGTCCGCAGCTGGGCCGCGCCGGCGCGATGCTCCGCTGTGCAGCCGCACGAGCAGATCGTCGGGCGGGCGGATGGCGCAGGCCCAGCAGCCGGAACAGCCACGCATCCTCCTTCGGATGGGTGCAGGCGCTCCCGGAACGTCGATGATACTACACCATCGCGCCCAGCGGCGCGAAGTCAGGGCTCCGCCCGGTGGTTGCGAAATTTCGCGCACCAGGCAGAGCAGGCCATGCAGCACGGCGGCCAGGGACTGGTGTTCCCCGCGGATGATACGGATCGCCTGTCCATGGGACGTCCCGCGGCCACATAACGAGCCATGCGCCGCCGCTGTCGAATGTGCCTGTCCTGTTAGTCGTGCGGGTCCGGGTCGCCTTTGACCTGCATCAAGCGCAGTCGGCGCCGCAGCAGACGCCTGGCCTGCCCATGGGAGACGGCTGCCGCCCCGTGGCTTGAAAGTCGCCCACTGCCGGCGCCATTTGCCTGACCATGCCGCTCGACTATTCCCGTGCCGTGCCTCGCCGGACGGCGCCCGAGCTGCCGCCCGGAGCGCCGCACCGCCTGCCGCCGCGCCTGACGTCCTCTGCGTCTGCTCGTACCCATGACGCGTACTCGCGCGCCGTCACGGCCGCGGTCGCCCGCGTCGCTCCCTGCGGTCGCCCATCGTCGGCGTCGAACGCGCGAAGCAGCCCCGCGCGGCGCGACGGGAGGCGCCGGCTCCGCGTTCCCTCATCACGCCCGACGGCTATCTCGTCACCAACAGCCACGTGGCGAGCGGCGCCGCTGCGCATCGAGGTCACGCTTGCCGGACGGCCGCACGGCCGACGCGCGAATCGTCGGCGACGATCCCGATTCGGACCTCGCCGTGCTGAAGGTCGCAGGCGAGCGATCTCGCATGGATCCGCTTCGGCGATTCGTCCGGCGTGCGCGTCGGCCAGGTCGCCATCGCCATCGGCAGCCCGTTCGGATTCCAGCACACGGTGACGGCGGGCATCGTCAGCGCGCTCGGCCGCTCGATGCGCGCGCAGACGGGACGCCTGCTCGACAACGTGCTGCAGACCGACGCGTCGCTCAATCCCGGCAACTCGGGCGGTCCGCTGCGTCGATGCGCGCGGCGAAGTCATCGGCGTCAATACCGCGGTCGATCCTTGCCGGCGCAGGGGATCTGCTTCTGCCATCGCATCGTCGACCGCGGAACGCGTCGCGATCGCGCTGATCCGCGAGGGCCGCGTGCGGCGGCGCTGCCTGGGCGTCGGCGGGCAGACGCTGCCGCTGCCGCGGCGCATCGTCCGCCACTTCGCGTTGCCGCGCGAATCCGGCGTGCGGATCGAGACCGTTCGAGCGCGGCTCGCCGGCGGCGGTCGCGGGCACTCGCGCGCGGCGACGTCATCGTCGCGCTGGACGGCACTGCCCGTTCCGGACGTCGATACGCTGCAGCGGCTGCTCGGCGCCGACGCCATCGCACGCGCCGATGCGAGGTCCTGGTCGTCCGCCGCGACCGCACGCTCACGCTGACCGTCACGCCCGATGGAATCGCCGGCGGCCAGACGCTGATCGGCAGCCGGGCTGCGGCGCGCCGCTTTGCAGCCGGCGCGCGTCCTGTGCAACAATCGAGTCCAACTTATTTGCATCAGGGTGGCACCGATGCTCGACCGTGACGGCTATCGCCCGAACGTCGCCATCGTCATCGTCAACGGCAAGAACCAGGTCTTCTGGGGCAAAAGGATCCGCGAACACTCGTGGCAATTTCCGCAAGGCGGCATCAATCCCGGTGAGACGCCCGAGCAGGCGATGTACCGGGAGTTGCGCGAGGAAGTCGGGCTCGAGCCCCACCACGTCAAGGTTCTCGGCCGGACGCGCGAATGGCTGCGGTACGAGGTTCCGCAACACTGGATCAAGCGCGAATGGCGCGGCAGCTACCGCGGCCAGAAGCAGATCTGGTATCTGCTGCGGCTGGTCGGGCGCGACAACGACGTCGACGCTGCGCGCCATCGGGCATCCGGATTCGACGCGTGGCGCTGGCACGACTACTGGATTCCGCTCGATACGGTGATCGAGTTCAAGCGCGAAGTCTATCGGCGCGCGCTGCTCGAGCTCGAGCGCTTCCTGCACGCGAAGCCGCAGACGCGCCGGCAGCGCCTGTACGGCGTTCCGCATCCGGAAATGCCCGACTCTTACGCGGACCCGGTTGCCCCGATCGAGGACCGAGTAGGCAGGGCTCGACCGCTACTTGCGTGCAGTCGCCGACGCGCTGCGTGGCGACGATCTTCATGCCGATCATCTTGGCATGCTGCCGTGCTCGGTGCACGGCCATCGTCGACCGTTCCGTCGTAGCGATCGCCCAGCGAATACGTGATGTCTGGCGCCGCGCCTGGTATTGCAGCGTCCGTTCATGCACGCGCAGGTCGTAGGTCGCGCGCTTCCGCTCCGTACTCGACGTTGGACAGCTTGCAGTTGCCCCTCGGGCCGCGGCAGCGATCGCGGTTGCCGTCGTCGATGTCCTTCTGCGTGATGCATTCGCGTGACCGGAGGCGTCAGCGCGCCGGCAGCCCGTTGACGATCGTCGTCGACGTCAGTCCACAGATCCCGGGGTTGCATCGGTGGCGGCGGAAGCCGCGAGCCGGCCAAGGGCGCAGAGCGGCGGCGAGAACAGGTACGGCTTCAGCTCGTGAATAGGTGCTCGTGATTGCGAGACGGCATGCCAACGATCGTACGTCTGGGTCTGAGCCGCGCGAGCAGGCGGCTTGCAGCACTTGTCTGAGAAGGCGCGCTGTTCAGCCGACGTCGTGACGGCCGCTACCCGAGCAACACCAGGTTGTCCCGGTGGATGAGCTCCGCCTCGTCGACGTACCCCAGGATCGATTCGATCTCCGCCGACGGCTTGCGCAGCGATCGTCGCCGCGTCCTGCGCGCCGTAGTTGACGAGTCCGCGCGCGACCTCGCGGCCGTCCGGCGCGTAGCAGCCGACGACTTCGCCGCGCTCGAACGCTGCCTTCGACGGCGACCACGCCGATCGGCAGCAGGCTCTTGCCGTCCGCGCGCGAGCGCCTGCACGGCGCCCGGCGTCGAGCCGCAGCGTGCCGGCAAGCTGCACGTGATCCGCGAGCCACTGCTTGCGCGCGGCCGAGCGACGCGGTCGGCGCGATCGAGCGCGCGTGCCGATCGGCCTCGCCGGCCGCGAGCCGCGTCAGCACGTTCGCCTCGCGCCCGCACGCGATGACCGTCGATGCGCCGCGAGCGCGCCGCGCGCTTGGCCGCGAGGACCTTGGTCAGCATGCCGCCGCGTGCCGAGCGCGCTGCCGGCGCCGCCGGCCATCGCTTCGAGCGCCGGGTCGCCGGCGCGCGCCTCGCGCACCGAGCGTCGCCGCGCGGATCTCTGCGCGGATCCGCGGTATAGAGGCCCTGCTGGTCGGTGAGCAGCACGAGCACGTCGGCCTCGATCAGGTTCGCGACCAACGCGCCCAGCGTGTCGTTGTCGCCGACGCGGATCTCGTCGGTCGTGACCGTGTCGTTCTCGTTGATGATCGGGATCACGCCGAGCGCGAGCAGCGTGCGCAGCGTCGTGCGCGCGTTGAGATAGCGTCGGCGGTCGGCGAGGTCCTCGTGCGTCAGCAGGATCTGCGCCGTGTGCAGTCGCACTTTGCGAACGCGGCTTCGTAGGCCTGCATGAGGCCCATCTGCCCGACGGCCGCTGCGGCCTGCAGCTCGTGGATCGCGCGCGGGCGCGCGGCTCCAGCCGAGCCGCTTGATGCCTTCGGCGATCGCGCCGGACGAGACCAGCACGATCTCGCGTGCCGCCGCGCTCAGCTCCGCGATCTCCTCGCGCCCAGCGCGCGACCGCGGCGTGGTCGAGGCCGCGCCCGTCGTTGGTGACGAGGCTCGATCCGACCTTGACGACGATGCCGCCGGGCGCTTGCGACGACGATGTTCATCTGTCGGCGTGGCGACTTCGGCGCCGGCGCACCTGGCGCGGTGAACGACGACCGGCGTCTCGCGGCGCTGCGTCTGCGCGTCGATTCGCGTCATGCGCGGGATGCGCATCGAGCCAGTCCTGGATCGCTGAACGTCGAGCTCGCGGCAGCCTTCGCCGTTGATCGCGGCGATGGCGAACACCGGGCCCTTCCAGCGGTAGGCCTTCACGAACGCCGCGACGCGCGCTGCGCGTTCGTCCTCCGGGATCGAGGTCGAGCTTGTTCAGCACGAGCCAGCGCGGCTTCTCGTACAGCGCCTCGTCGTAGCGCTTCAACTCCTTGCACGATCGCCGCGCGTCGTGCACCGGATCGGCATCTGGCGTCGAACGGCTGCGAGGTCGACGAGGTGCAGCAGCAGGCGCGTGCGCTGCAGGTGGCGCAGGAACTGGTGGCCGAGCCCGGCGCCGTCGGCCGCGCCTTCGATGAGGCCGGGAATGTCGGCGACGACGAAGCTGCGTTCGCCTCGGACGTGCGCACGACGCCGAGGTTCGGGCGCGAGCGTGGTGAACGGATAGTCGGCGACCTTCGGGCGCGCGGCGGAAATCGCGCGGATCAGCGTGCGACTTGCCCGCGTTGGGCATGCCGAGCAGGCCGACGTCGGCCAGCACGCTTGCAGCTCGAGCTGCGAGCCTGCGCTGCTCGCCTTCGTCGCCCGTGCGTGAACTGGCGCGGCGCGCGGTTGGTGCTCGACTTGAAATGGATGTTGCCGAGGCCGCCCTTGCCGCCCTGCGCGAGCAGCGCGCGCTCGCCGTCGTTCGCGAGATCGGCGATCGAGCTCGCCGGTGTCGGCGTCGGTGATCACCGGTGCCGACCGGCATGCGCAGCATGATGTCGTCGGCGCCGCTGCCCGTACTGGTCGGCGCCGCGGCCGTTCTCGCCGCGCTTGGCGCGATGGATGCGCGCGTAGCGATAGTCGATCAGCGTGTTGATGTTGCGGTCGGCGACCGCGCAGATGCTGCCGCCGCGTCCGCCGTCGCCGCCGTCGGGGCCGCCGCGCGGCACGTATTTCTCGCGCCGGAACGAGGCCGACGCCGTTGCCGCCGTCGCCGGCGATGACCTCGATGGTGGCTTCGTCGAAGAATTTCACGGCGACCTTTCGCAGTAGAGGACGAAGCGCTCGGTGTCGTCGCCGCGCCGGTGCCCATCCCATACCGGCGCTGCCATCCGGCGGGCGGCGGCGGCGTCGCGTCGTCTGCCGGCCGTACTGCACGAGCAGCGCGCTTGCAATCGTGCTTCGGCTGGACTTCCTCGCGCACCGTCGTGAGGTCCGCGAAATAATGGAACAGCGCGCGCTGCGGCTTCGCCGAGATTGCGGCTCGCCACGCAGCCTGCTGCCGGCGGCGTGCGCATCGCCGGCTTCTCGACCATCCAGCGATAGCTGCGCCGCGAATCGAGATAGGGCAGCCAGATCGTCGTGACGAGTCCCCAGAGCAGCGTGACGCCCGCGGCCCAGTTGAGGATCGGCGCGCCGGTTCGAGCGCCGCGCCGGCCGCACCAGCGCGATCCACAGCACCGTCAGAGCGCGATCGCGGACAGAATGCGTGCCCAGGTGGAACGACGGCTGGAACCCGACTTCCGATATCCCGGAACAGCTGGCGCAATACTGCGGCGACATGCCGTTCACGTAGGAACGTCGATCCAGAGTCCCCACGACCACGAACGCGACCAGTCCGAACGTGAGGATGCCGAACCAGTCGAGCGCGCCGGAAAAGCCGCGCTTCAGCGAATCGACCTCGAGCGCCGCGAGCAACGCGAACAGGACGAGCAGCGGAATGGCGTAGGCCAGTTGGGGGTCGGGCATCAGGATAAGGCTCGCGAGACGATGACGAGCGAGACCACGGCCAGGCACCTGCACGCCGGGATCCCCGCGAGTCCGCCATTGAATCCCCGGCCGCGCAGTCCACAGACATCCACAGGATCAGAGGCAACGACGGCCACGCGAACCAGAGCAGGTTCTTGCAGGTAGTAACCCGGCGCGAATTCGTCGCTGTTGCCGAAGAATGCGACGTAGTTGCCGAGCGTTGCATCATTCCACCAGAGCGCGAACAGCGCCGGGTCGCGCGCGTGCAACGCCAGTGGCCAGGCCAGCGCAAGCGCGAGCGCAACGGAGAGGGCGACGATCAGCGGTCGGTCCGTAAGCGCGCGTCCGCCAGGGCTTGTCGACGAGCGGCAGGAGCACACAGCCGATGACGACGAGCCACACCGGACCCAACATCCCACGCCCCAGGAAAGCGAGCGCGACACCGAGTCCGAGCACGACGCCTCCGGCGATCGGGCGCCGCAGCGCTAGTGCGAAACCGTAGGGCGCCACCGCCACGCCCGCGGTGTCGCCCAGCTCCGGCGACAACGCATGGGCGCGGTCCCAGAATCCGGACGCTGCCGATCGAGGATCAGCACCGGCAGCCAACGCAAGTGCGCGGCCGTTCAATTGCGCGGCTTGCCTGCGCGGTGACGAGCAGGATCAGCGCGAGCGCAATGCCGGCGACCAGCCGCGCGGCATTGTGGCGCTGCAACGGCGGTGACAACGCCTTGATCGCGACCGCGCCGGCGGCGTAGGATGAGTGGCGGCCGGGCAAGAATGCGGCTCGCCCGCAAGTATCGGTACGAGGACGTCGCCGCGCTTGGCCATCTCGTAGGCGACACCGATCGACGTCGCATCCTCGGTCTTCCACGGGTCGTGCCCGACCAGCCCCATGCAGACCCACGCGGCGCAAAGCAACACGAGGCCCGAACTGCTTGAAGCGCGCGCCACGGACCCCGATGGGCTGACCGCCTCCGGGTCGACCGGCTCGGGGTGTAGGGTCTGGGGGCGCGCATGGGGTTGCCGTGGGAACTGAGTGGAGACGGAAGGGGGGAACGGAGCCGAAATCCTGCGAGCTTACTAAAATTTCCGCGCCGACAGAGCAGAAAAGGCAGCCGAAGCTGCCTCTTTCGTCGGCGGTGCGCTTTGGAACCTGCGGGTCAGGCCGCCGGCGTCGGACCCGGCCGCGCCCTTGTTGCGCTGCCGCTGTAGCGCTGGCGGAACTTGTCGATGCGGCCCGCGCGTGTCCATGACCTTCTGCTTGCCCGTGTAGAACGGGTGGCATGCCGGAGCACACTTCGATGTGGATCGGCTTGCCAACCGTAGACCGGGTTACGAAGGTGTTGCCGCAGCTGCACGTGACGTGCGATCTTCGGCGTATTTCCGGGTGGATTTTGTCTTTCATGTCTTCCTCGCCTCAGTTTCCACTGCGTGTTCCACTACATTTTGGACCCGCTGGCTTGGCGGACGTGCCGCTAAACGCGCTGTCCCGCGTTTCCGCTCCATCCCTTGCCGGAATTGGCTTAGGAGGGCGGAAAGATCCCACCATTATCCGGGTTTTACCGCCACTTCGCAAGATGGCGGGCGGGAGCGGCGTCGACTGGGCACAGGCGGCGCAAAAAATCGCTGGGAACACCGATGGCTTGCAAACGATCGAAATTAGTGGAAAATGGTGAAACCGAGGATCACTCAGAGTCCCAGACTAGTTTCCCCGTCGCATGCTGTCGAAGAACTCCGCGTTGGTCTTGGTCTGCCTTGACCTTGTCGAGCAGGAATTCCATCGCCTCGAGCTCGTCCATCGGATACGAGCAGCTTCCGCAGCATCCAGACCTTCTGCAGGATGTCGGCGCTTGAGCAGCAGCTCCTCCGCGCCGGGTGCCGGAGCGGTTGACGTTGATCGACGGGTAGATCCGCTTCTCGGCCATCGCGGCGGTCGAGGTGGATTTCCATGTTGCCGGTGCCCTTGAATTCCTCGTAGATCACGTCGTCCATGCGCGAGCCGGTGTCGATCAGCGCGGTGGCGATGATCGTCAGCGAGCCGCCTTCCTCGATGTTGCGCGCCGCGCCGAAGAAGCGCTTCGGGCGCTGCAGCGCGTTGGCGTCGACGCCGCCGGTCAGCACCTTGCCGGAGGCCGGCACCACGGTGTTGTAGGCGCGCGCCAGCCGCGTGATCGAGTCGAGCAGGATCACGACGTCCTTCTTGTGCTCGACCAGGCGCTTCGCCTTCTCGATCACCATTTCGGCGACCTGCACGTGGCGCGTCGCCGGCTCGTCGAACGTCGACGACGACGACCTCGCCGCGCACCGAGCGCTGCATCTCGGTCACTTCCTCCGGGCGCTCGTCGATCAGCAGCACGATCAGCACGACGTCGGGATGGTTCGCGCGCGATCGAGTGCGCGACGTGCTGCAGCATCACCGTCTTGCCGGACTTCGGGCGAGGACACGAGCAGGCCGCGCTGGCCCTTGCCGATCGGCGCGACGATGTCGATGATGCGGCCGGTGATGTTCTCCTCGGCCTTGATGTCGCGCTCGAGCACCATCGGCTCGTCGGGGAAGAGCGGCGTCAGGTTCTCGAACAGGATCTTGTTCTTGGCGTTCTCGGGCGGCTCGAAGTTGACCTTGTCGACCTTGACCAGCGCGAAGTAGCGCTCGCCGTCCTTCGGCGTGCGGATCTCGCCCTCGATCGTGTCGCCGGTATGCAGGTTGAAGCGGCGGATCTGCGACGGCGAGATGTAGATGTCGTCGGTGTTCGCGAGGTAGCGACGTGTCGGGCGAGCGCAGGAAGCCGAAGCCGTCGGGCAGCACTTCGAGCACGCCGCCGCCGAAGATCGACTCGCCCTTCTTCGCCTGCTGCTTGAGCAGCGCGAAGATGAGGTCGTGCTTGCGCATCCGGTTGGCGCCCTCGATTTCATTCGAGTTGCCGATCTCGATCAGTTCGGAGACGTGTTTGGCTTTGAGGTCGGATAGATGCATGGTGTTAGGGGGCGACTGGAGGGGGGCCAACGGGGGCAAGCCGGAACGGCGAGGGAGGCGGGCCGGGATATTCCGGGCCGAGGTGGACCGCTGTTGCTACTCGGGAGACGGGTTCCGGAATCCGGGGCGCCGCAAACATCAACTGGGGCGGCGGACCGGGATAGTGCGGGTAACTAGGCCGGCACTAGGCGGCGGTAAGCGGGCGGCGTCGTTGGGCCTCTTTTGGGGCTGCGCGCCGCGCTACGGAAGGCAGGTTATAGCGGTTAGATGTTGCCGCTGTCAATCAGGCGGTCAGCTGCGACGGTCAGCGCGCGCGCCGACCTTCTGCGCATGCGCCTGGCCGCCCTTATACAGGATGACCGTCGGGATGCCGCGAATGCCGTACTTGCCCGGCGTCGACGGATTGGCGTCGATATCGAGCTTGGCGACGCGTGATCTTGCCGCCGTACTCCTTTGCCACCTCGTCAAAACCGGCGCGAACATCTTTGCACGGACCGCACCATTCGGCCCAGAAGTCGACCAGGACCGGGTGGCCCGACTGCAGCACGTCCTTGTCGAAGGTTGCGTCGGAAACGTGTTTGATTGCAGCGCTCATGAAAATCCTCTCTTGGGGAATGCGCCTGCCGCCCGCGGCGCCTCGTTTGGGAGTAACGGTAGCCGAAGCGCCCACTTGGTGCAAGTCTGCCTTATGCACCGGAGGGTTGGGGCCGATCTGCTAAAATTCAAGCATTCGCGCGCTTTGCCACCCGATGTTACGACACTGGTTAAGACCGAAACTGAGAGTCACGAAACTGATCACGAAACCGAGCGGCCAATGACCTACGTCGTCACCGAAAGCTGCATCCGCTGCAAGTACACCGACTGCGTCGACGTCTGCCCGGTGGACTGCTTTCGCGAGGGCCCAACTTCCTGGTCATCGACCCCGACGAGTGCATCGATTGCACGCTGTGCGTCGCCGAATGCCCGGTCGAGGCGATTTTTGCCGAGGATGACGTGCCGCCCGACCAACAGCAGTTCAACGGCGCTCAACGCCGAACTGTCCAAGCTGTGGAAGCCCATCATCGAGCGCAAGCCCGGACCTCGCGACGCCGACGAATGGAAAGACGTGAAGGACAAGCTCAAGTATCTGGAACGCTGACCAACGGAACCCCCGGACACCATGTCTCGATTGACGCTCTTCATCGCTGTGCTGGCCGCAGCCGCGCTGGCCCCAGGCCTGATCGTCACGCAAACTGAGGCGCAAAGCCTCGCGCCTGCCGGTGATCCCCAAAGGAGTTCCCAGAAGGTCCAGATGTTGCCAGGGGCTGCCACGGCATCCGTGGGGTGGCGAACGGCGCATCCCCAGGTCTATCGCGTGCCGAAGATCGCGGGCCAGCATCCGACCTATAGTCGTCGCCGCTCTCAAGGATTACCGCGGCGGCCAGGCGCAGCCACCCGTCCATGGACGCGATCGCCGCGTCGCTTTCGGATCGAGGACATGGCGGACATCGCGGCGTACTACGCGCAGGCTCCGCTGCAGACAGCGGTGAAATGAGGGCGGTGAAATGAACGCGCCAATGCACATATTCGCAGTCGCCACCGCGCTCGCCCTTGCTGCGAGGACAGGCCGGTGCCGCCGACATCGCAGCCGGCAGAAGGAGGCGCAGGAAGTCTGCGCCGCCTGCCACAACATGGACGGCGTCAGCACCATTGCCGACTATCCGAAGCTCGCCGGCCAATATCCGGATTACCTCGCCAAAGACGCTGCGCGATTACAAATCGGGAGCGCGCAGGAATCCGATCATGGCCGGGATGGCACAGGGCCTGACGCAGAAGGACATCGACGACGTGAGCGCGTATTACTCCGTCGCTGCCCGCCGTCCGTCGTGACACGAATGCAGATAACATTCGGGCGCGTGCCGGCGCGCCCGACCGAAGGGAAGGCGCCGAAGAGAATTTCTTTGGCGCCTCTTTTGCTTCCGCAATACGAGCGCCGCGCAGCATCTTCCAGATGTGCTCGTCATCGGCAACCTCAAACAGTGTGATCTCCATGACTATCCTCCCCGACCGCCCGCCTCGAGGAATTGTCAGCTTGGCTTTCGGCAACGCTTTCTTTCCTATGACGAGCTGACGCGGCAGGTGCGAGCGTGGGCCGACGCATTCCCGGCGTTGTGTCGCGTCGACCTCGATCGGCCGGACGCCGGAAGGACGCGAACTCTGGCTCCTGACGCTCGGTCCCGATCCCGACCGCGCGCGCCCGAGCGCGTGGGTCGACGGCAACATGCATGCGGAGCGAGCTGTGCGGCTCGAGCGTCGCGCTGGCGATCGCCGAGGACGTTCTCGCGCCTGCACCTGCGACGGGACGACGAGCAGACGGCGACCGAAGCTGTCCGGCACGGTCGAGGCGCGCGACTGCGCGACGTCCGCTTCTACGTGCTGCCGCGGATGTCGCCCGACGGCGCGGAAGCGGTGCTCGACCACTGGACGCTACGTGCGCTCGGTGCCGCGCGACGAGCGGCCGGCGCGGGCGCACGCCTACTGGCGCTGCGACGACGTCGACGGCGACGGCCTCGCGCTGACGATGCGCGTGCGCGACCCGGCGGCGAGATGGCCGAGTCGCACCGAGTTTCCCGGGCTTGCTGCTGCCGCGCACGATCGACGATCCGCCGCCGTACTACAAGGTCTATCCGGAAGGCGTCATCGAGAATTTCGACGGCAGCAACGTGCCGACGCCGCACTTCCTGTCCGACAACCAGACCGACCTCAACCGCAACTTCCCGTACTTCTGGGCGCCCGACTCCAAGCAGGAGGGCGCGGGCGCGTTTCCGCTGAGCGAGGTCGAGTCGCGCGCCGTCGTCGAGTTCGCGATCGCAGCATCCGGAGATCTTTCTCTGGCTCAACCTGCACACGTTCGGCGGCGTGTTCATCCGTCCGCTGGGCGACAAGCCGGACAGCAAGATGAACCGGAGGACCTGGCGCTCTTTCGCCAGCTCGGCGCCTGGGCCGGAGGAGCTCACCGGCTATCCGATGGTGTCGGGCTGCGAGGAGTTCACTCTACGAGCCCGACACGCCGCTGCACGGCGATCTCACCGACTACGCCTATCACCAGCGCGGCGCCGTCGCCTACGTCGTCGAGCTGTGGGACCTCTTCAAGCAGGTCGGGCTCGAACGCAAGAAGCGCTTCGTCGACAACTACACGCAGTTGACGCGCGACGACATGTTCAAGATCGCCGTCTGGGACCGCGACAAGAACGCGGGCCGCGTCGGTTCGCCCGTGGCGCGCGTTCACGCATCCGCAGCTGGGCGAGGTCGAGGTCGGCGGCATCGATGCCCGCATCGGTTTGTGGAACCCGCCTCCGTCGGAGATGCCGCGAGGTCTGCGCGGACCAGACGGCGCATTCATCTGCGCAGTCGCCGCGTTGGCGCCGGCGGTCGTGGTGGACCCGGTCGGAGACCACGGTCGCTCTCGTCAGCTCAGGTCATCTACTGACGCGCGTGACGCTGACGGTCGCGAATCACGGCTACCTGCCGACCTTCATCCTGGCCTCGGCCAAGAGACCTGACGCACAACGAACAGCTCTGGGCCGACGTGTCGGTTGGCGAGGTGCAGGCCGCAGAAGACGGAACCCGATCTTGCACATCGCGAGATCGGCCATCTCGGGGGCTGGGGACGCGCGGCCTGACTTCGACGGGCCGGGCGCGCTCGACTACATGCAAACGCGCGGCGCGACGGCGCGCACGTGATCCTGGGTCGTGCGCGGCCGCGGCGCCGTTGACGGCGTCCGGCGGTTGTCGGCTCGTGCCGCGTCCGGCTGGACCACCCGCCGCGCCGACATTCAACTGACGGTAGCTCCTTCTGGCTCCGCCGTGTCGCGAGGCACGCGAGATAGAGCGCTGCGTCCCGGCGGCGTGCTGCGCGCTGCGCAGACCAGATCACCTACGCCCAGGCATTCGAGCGCGGCGTGCAGCGCGCCGTGTCCGTCACCGCGCGCCGCGCGCAGCCGCTCGAACTGCGCGCTGAATGCCGGGAGGCTGGTCGATCGCGAGGTTTGTTCCCGCCATCAGCGAGGTGCGCTTTACTGTGACAGGTGCAGACGATTGATGTCGCCGGCCTCGGTGGGCGTAGCTGCTCTCGGACACGCCGGGTCCGGCTCGCTCCAGAGCACCGCGTGGTATTCCGGATGCATCCGCGACCAGTCCCGCGGCGATCTCTTCCAGCGCGCGTCAGCGGTTGGCTGCGACCGATGCTTCGGCCCACGCGTCGATCCCAGGAACTGGCGCGCTCGTCGCGCGACTTGATTGAACACACGGGTGGCGAGCCGCTGTAGTCGCCCGCAGCGAGAAGCGTCGGCGCGGCGCCGCTCATCGCCTGGTGCCGCGAAACTCGCACAGGTCGCGAATCGCGCATTCGGGACATTTCGGCCGGCGCGCGATGCATGTGTAGCGGCCATGCAGGATCAGCCAGTGATGCGCGCCCTGGCTTGAATTCCTCGGCACGAATTTCTCCAGTTTGCGCTCGACCTCGGCGACATCTTTGCCGGGCGCCATTCTGTGCGATTCGCGACGCGAAGATGTGCGCTGTCCACGGCAATCGTCGTGTTGCCCGAACGCGGTGTTCAGCACGACGTTCGCCGTCTTGCGACCGACGCCAGGAAGCGCCTCGAAAGTGCGCGCGCGAGTCGGGCACCTTGCCGCCGCATGGTCGCGGACCAGGATTTCCGACAGCGCGACGACGTTCTTCGCCTTGCCGCGGAAGAGTCCGATCGCATTGATGTAGGGAATGAGCCCTCGACGCCCAGTTTCACCATCGTCAGCGGCGTGTTGGCGACCGGATGACAGCCTGGTGAGTCGCCTTGCTGACGCTCTTGTCGGTGGCTCTGCGCGAAAGCACGACTGCGACGAGCAGATTCGAACCGTCAGTGCGCGAGTTCGGTGGTGGGATGGCGGATTGGTTCGTGCGGACTCCGAAGAACCTCGGCGCTTTGCGCCGGTTCATTGTGCCGCAGCTGCGCCGCTGCCAGTCCGCGAGCCGCTGGCAGCCGCGCCGCTTCGTTGGCCTCGCAGATAGCCGTCGTCCTTCAGCAGCGCATACGCCTTGGTCCGGCCTCAGCGGCGCGGCCTGCGCCTTTGTTGCCAGCGCGCGATCGCGATTTCCGCGAGTTCTTCGTGTGACGTAGCCGTCAGGTTCGCGCGGCCTTCTCGGTTTCGGCGACGAGTCTGCAGCTGAATGGCCTCCGCGTCGTCGAGGCTTTCCCACGGCGCGATAGCCGCGCGCGATCGTCCACTTGGCGACCCGGATGTTGCCGGGATCGCCCTGCTGTTCCCTTATCGGAAGCGCCTTCTTCCAGTACGTCAGCGCGGTGGCGCGGATCGCCCGCGTCGAAATAGGACCAGCCGATGTTGTGAGTGAGCGAGGCCGCCCATCCGCGCGCGCGGGGATCGGCGGACGCCTCTCGGCCGCGGCCAGCGCCTGCGATTCCAGTCGAGCTGCTCGGCCGGCGGCGTCGCAATGCCCAGCATGTGCAGCGTCGACGCGATAGAAATCCGCACCGGCGCAGCGAGTCGTCTCGATTCCCCAATGCGATCGCCTCCTTGAACAACGGTATCGCCGCGGGCTAGTCGCCGCCGGAGTTGCGCGTGCGGCCTCGCTCCAGCAGGTAACGGATGCGCACCCGCACCGGAACGGTGTCGAGCTTGGCCGCGATCGCGTCGAGTGTAGCGTCTGCCTCGGCGAACATCCGCTGTCGCAGGCTTGGGCGCGCGCGATCTGCGTCGTTGTTTCGAGCGCCTTCGCGCGACCCGGCGGGATATTTCGCGAGCTCGGCGCGAAATCGCAGCAAGTCGATTCTGCGGGCTTGTTGAAATCCCAGAGCTTGTCGAGGCGTTCGGAAAAATCGAGCAGCGGCAGTTTGGCTCATGGCACCGGAGACCTTCAGCAGCAGCGTGAAAGACCCACACACGGAGGCTTTCTGGCCCTTGCAGTCATGACTTTACCCGGCGTGTACCGTGCGCAGTCCCCGCGCTCGTGCCAGCGCTGCCGCGACGGCTGCTTGCGCCGTGCGCGATCGGCAGGCAGGCAAATGAGCGCTTGCGGGAGCTAGGGTGACGGTGCGCCGCGCGACGTGTTCGTTGCGCGTGCGAGCCGCGCGGCGCGTCCGGCGAACCGCTCGCGCGCCGAGCGTGGCGTCATCGTGTCGGTCCCCGCGCCCCGCGGGCTGCAGCGTGATGCAGTCGACCGGGCAGGGCGCGACGCGCACACCTCGCATCCCGAGCACAGCGACGGCAACACAGTGTGCATCGCTTCTGCCGCCAGGATCGATCGACCGGACAGGCCTGATGCACAGCGTGCAGCCGATGCATGTCGCCCGTCGATGACTGGCCACGAGCAAAGGCGCCTGCGCGCCGCATTCCGGATCGAGCGGCTTCGCCGCGCGTAGCCGGTCAACGCGCGCGAGTGCCAGGATGACTGCGCCTCGCCGCCTGGCGGACAGCGATTGATGTCGGAGGCGCCGGTTGCAGGGGCATCGGCGTAAGGCGGCACGCCGCAAAGCCGCACCGCGTGCATTGCGTCTGCGGCAGCACCGCGTCAATGCGGTCGGCGAGGGAGGTTGTCCCATATCCACGGCGACATTTTACCGCCGGCGCGAATACCGCTTGCTAGAACTCTTTGGCGAACGGGCTGAACGAAGCCTGCAACAGAGGGTTCCGCGTGTCCAGCACCGACCTTCCACGCGCGCCCTACGTCGCTGCGCCACTCGTGCGCGGTTTTCTGCGCGCTTCGCGGCCGCGATGCTTCGCCTGGCCGGCTGGCGTGTCGTCCTGGCGCAGCCGGTGCCTCGCGCTGTGTCGTGGTGTTCTACCCGCGCACGTCGAACTGGATTTTCCGGTCGGCCTCGCGGCCGGAGTGGGGATGCTCGGGATTCATTTCCGCTTCATTGCCAAGGACTCGCTCTTCGCCACCCCGCTGGCGCCTTTTCTGCGGCGGTGGGCGGCATACCGGTGGACCGCAGCGGCGGTACGCGGCGTCATCGCGCGACTCGCCGCGGAATTCACCGAACACGCCTGACTTCAGCTTCGTGGTCGCGCCCGAAGGCACGCGCCGCCATACCGAGCGATGGAAGAGCGGTTTCTACCATCTTGCGCGCGCGCACGCGTGCCCGTGGCGCTGGCGTTCATCGATTACCGGCGGCGAGAAGTGGGCGTTGGCGGTTACATCGGAATGACCGAAGACGTTGCCGCTGACATGGCCCGCATCGCCGCGTTTTATGCCGACAAGAAGGGAAGGCGGCAGGAAAATGCCGGCCCGCATCCTGGCTCGGCGAGGAGCCCTGACCCTGGGTTTTAGCGGGAAACCTCGGCTGCCACTGGCGAAGCCCGCCCGCCACCGCGCCGCCGGCATCCTGCTCGTCTCAGGCCGCTTCCGCGGCGCAGGGTCAGGCGACTATGCTGGCCATTCCACTGCGTGCCAAAGGAACTGATCCATGCGTGCCTCCCCAACCGTTCCAGTGCCGACACCGTAGAGTTTCAAGGCTCCCGTGGCGGAACAGGCGATGAGCCGTCATCCATGGAAGTGTTTCCGGTTTTTCGCCGCTGGAATGCGGCGCCAGCGCGACATCGCTTATACCGGACTATGGAACACGATGTTGGCGGTGATCTTCACCCTGTTCTGGATCATGTACGAGCTGCAAATCACCTTGACCAGGATGCTGACGCTCAACCTGATCTTTCGCGCAATGCATCGGCTACACCATTCACTTCCTGTTCCTGCTCACCGATCGGTTGATTCCAAGGTCGTGGCGCGGCGCATTGGCGGCACGCGCGGTCTACTACGCCGCGGTCCCCATTCTCGGGGTCTTCGCGGGCTACTGGATCGTTGGGTCTGCTCGGTTTCACCAAGTCGCAGGCGGATCTTCTGTTGACTCTGCGTGGGTTCGCTTCGGTTGCGCTGGGGGCAATGCTGATCACCGTGGGCATCCTGCTCGCGGTTCTGATCCCGCGCGAAGGTGCCGCGCGCGCGCAACTGCGGATCGCGAGAAGAGGCGCGCCGCCGCCGAACGCGAGACCACCGAGGCGCGCATGCAGCTTCGGAAGCCCAGGATCGAACCGCACTTCCTCTTACAACACGATGGCGCATGTCAGTTAGCCTGGTCGATACAGACCCGGCAACGGCAAAAGGGGATGCTCGAACGCCTCATTGCCCCCGCTGCGGGTCCACGGCAAACGCGGGAAATGCCGGCGGGACCCTGCAGGCGCAGATCGACCACCTCCGCGCATAATCTCGAGATCCTCGCGTTACGCATGGGGCCGCGGGCTGGCGTGGACGATCGACGTGCCGTCCGAGCTTCGGCCGCGTTGCCATTGCCGCCCATGTTGTTGCAGCCGGTCGAGAATGCAATCGCTACTGGCCTGGAAACCAAGGTCGAGCGGCGAAGTATGCTGGCGGCGCGCCGCGACGAGGGCTGCTCAGGTTTACTGTCACCGACACGGGATGGCTTAGCGAAAGGCGCAACACCGCTTCGACCGGTCTCGACTTGCCAATCTGCGCCAGCGCGGCTCGCGACGCTTTATGGCAAAGCGCAGCGACCGTGGTGATGACGACAACGCGCCCGCGGGCGCGCGCGTAACGATTGCGTTGCCGATCCCGTGGCGACACAATGACCCGATGAACAAATCCACCTCGTCCGACCGCGATCGTTGCGGACGACGAGCCGCGGCTCGCCGAGTTTCTGACTGGGCGCCTTGCAGCGCTGTGGCCGGAGTTGCTGATCGTCGGCACGGCAGCGAACGGACCGGAGGCGCAGGCCATGCTGGTGGCCGAAGCGCCGGATATTGCCTTCTCGACATCCGCATGCCCGGACTGACCGCTGAAGTCGCGCTCCGCCGCGGCGCACGTGCACGTCGTGTTCGTGACGGCGTACGACCACATGGTCGACGCCTTCGGGAACGGGCGGCCGTCGACTACCTGTTGAAGCCGCGGTCGACGGACGTCTTTCGGAAACCGTGGCACGACTGAAGGCCAAGCCCGGGCACCGGATCCCGCGCCCGAATTGCAGGCAGCACTCGCGGTCATCGCAAAATTCGCGCAGCCGCACGGGGTAAAGCGAACGGTGCACCGGATCGCCTCGCCTGGATTCGCGCCTCCGCCGGTTCGCAAGTGCGGCTCATCGCGGTCGAGGACGTCAGCTATTTCCAGGCCAACGACAAGTACACGAGCGTTTTCACGGCGGAAGGCGAGGCACTCATCCGCACACCGCTCGGGCGAGTTGGGCGAGCAACTGGATCCCGATCGCTTCTGGCAGGTCCATCGCGGCACGATCGTCAATCTGGGCCATGTCAGCACAGACGATGCGCGACATGACGGGCCGGGTGACGCTGACGCTCAAGACGCGTCCGAAAGGTCGCAGTGTCGCGCGCGTACGCCCATCTTTCAGACAGATGTAGCCGTTGCGGCGCCGGGCGGGCAAAATGGCAGACTGCCTCCCCGCGCCATGACACGGCCCTGCCTCCCGGCCTCACCTTCGCCGTTCCGCTGGTCACGAGATCATGGCGAGTGCTGGCTCGCACCTGCCTTCGCGGATGCCGCGGGTGCGCCGGAACGTGCGGCGGGCCCTGCTGCTGGCGCTGCTCCTGACCGCGGGCTTCGCCGTCGTCGAGGCGATCGGCGGCTTTCGGCGGGTTCGCTGGCGCTGCCTCCGGATGCCGGGCACATGGTCACCGATGCCGCGGCCCTCGGTCTCGCGCTCGCCAACGCGCATCGGGCGGCGGCCGCCGTCGCGACGCGCCTCCTACGGTTACAGCCGCGCGGAAGTGCTGGCCGCCTTCGTCAACGCGATCGTGATGCTTGCCCGTGGTGGCGGCCATCGTCATCGGGCCGTGCGCAGGCTGCTCGATCCGACGCCGGTCGCGGGCGCGATGCGTGCTGGGCATCGCAATCGCCGGACTGACCATCAACTTTGCGTGCGCGTGGCTGCTGTCGCGCGCTTCGGGATCGCTCAACGCGCGCGGCGCGATGATCCACGTACTGGGCGACCTGCTGGGTTCGCTGGCCGCAATCATCAGTGGCGGCGTCATCGTCGCGACCGGGTGGATGCCGATCGACCCCATCCTGTCGATTGCCGTATCGTTGCTGATCCTGCGTTCGACGCTGCAGTTGCTGAAGCAGTCGACGGGCGTCCTGATGGAGGGCGTTCCCACGCATCTCGATTACAACGCGATCGGCCAGGCCCTGGCGCGCCTTCCCGGCGGTGACCGGCGTGCACGACCTTCACGTGTGGAACATGACCGCCGAGCGCGCCGCACTGTCCGCGCGTATCGTGCTGGCCGACGGCGGCGCGCTGAGCCACAGACGCTGGCGCGGCTGCGCAGATGCTGGCGCGCGACTTCGCGATCGAGCACGTGACGCTGCAGCCGGATTGGCCCGCGCGCCATGCATGGCAAGAAGGTGATTCCGGTGGCGGTCGCGCGACTCGCAGCCGGCTGGCAGGCAACGACAAGAGCGGCGCGCAATGCTTAGTCGTCTAAAGCCCACTTCACCTTCTTGAAATTCCAAGTAGAGCCAGATGTCGCCGATGAGCATGACCGCCAACGCGAGCGGATACCCAAAGCTCCAGTCGAGTTCGGGCATGTTCTTGAAGTTCATGCCGTAGATTCCCGCGACCATCGTCGGGCACGGCGATGATGGCGGCCCACGCCGTACGAGCTTCTTCGTCACCTCGCTTCTCGGACAGCGAGAATCATTCCCGAGGTTGACCCGCTAGTTGCGTGGTCGTAGCATGTCGCGGATGCCCTCGATCGTCAGGTGGATGCGATGCAGATGGTCGTACACGTCGCGGAAATATTCGCCCATGCCGGCAGCAGATCTGCGGCACGCGGCCGCCGCACAGCCTGCCCGGTCGCCTCCATCAGCGGGTCCACCGCGTGCTTCAGCACCATCAGCTTTCTGCTTCAGCGCGTACAGCGCCTCGATGTTCGAACGCTGCGGCATTGCGCACGAAGATCTGCTCCTCGATTTTTTCGAGCTCGGTCTCGAGCCCGTCGCGATAGCAACAGCGTAAATCGAACGAAGCGCAA
>ERZ1370068.4280-contig-3361_pt1 | contig 56223 bp, 69 predicted proteins | sample MGYA00561227_ERZ1370068 | MGnify/ENA primary metagenome ERZ1370068 (study PRJEB38410, sample SAMEA6850437) | metagenome | study: Metagenomic assessment of the ecological functions of the soil: analysis of the soil microbiota associated with the... | reverse complement strand
GTTACGTATTGCTAAAGACACCTGGGTCCCGGAAGAGAGGAGCCGCTCTTCGCCGCCTAATCCATCCGCATGAGCACCGACACGCGTCCAAATTCTTCGTCACCCGCCCGCCGCGACCGATGCTTTCGCGACGACCGGACTCCGGTCTACTGGATGAGCCGCCGCTGTCGAGCGCGCTGAGCACGTCGCGCGCATTCCTGCTGGCCAACCTCAACCCGCTGATCGACACGCGAGCGACAGGCGCCCCGGACCTGCAGGACAAGCAGTGGCAGAGCAAGTTCTGACGATCATGCGCGCCCCGGCTCGCTGCCGGCACGCTGCTCGACCAGCCCGGCCAGCCCGATCCCGGCGAGACGTCGCTGGCGCAGCGTCGCGCAGTTCACGCACGTTCCACCCCGACAACCCCAGCAGCCTGCTCAGCTGCATCAGCCGCTCGCGGAAGAACGCGCAAGTGCGCGCGAGACGCATCTCCGCCGAGATGTGGGAGAACCTCAACACTCCTCTACTGACCCTGCGACGCCCCCGCGCGCTTCGACGAATCGCCGGAAGATTTCTACCGCCAGGTCATGACCGGCTCGATGCTCTTTCCAGGGCCTGACCGATCAGACGATGCAGCACGATCAGCCGCTGGCACTTCACGCAGCTCGGCAAAATTCCTGAGCGCATCGACGTCACCGCCGCGCGTCGAAATCAGCCTCGCATCGCGCGCTCAAGAGCCGCCGAAGCGAAGTCTCGAAGCGCCGCATCCGCAACATCCAGTGGATGGCAGCGTGCCTGCGGAGCTGCCGTTCGATCGAGGCGTTCCGGCGGCGCTACGTCGGCGGACATGGACCCGCTGCTGGTTGGCGACGCTTCTTGATGCTGGAACCCGATTTTCCGCGGAGCATCCGCTTCTGCGTCGCGCAGGCCCACGCTGCCGGTCGCTCAGCGATTCACGCTGGATCAACCCTCGCGGCATCGATCCGCCGGACGCATGCGCTGGGGCGATTGAAAATCCAGCTGACTACAGTGGCAAACGAGCGAAATCGCCAAACCCTGGCGTCGCACAGTCACTGCGAGCGCATCCAGGCGACTGCGCCGAGCGGCGATGGCGATTCAGAAAACGTGCCCACTGAGATGCCCGACATGTGAGCCGGTCCGCCCGTGCAGAGTCGGCTCTGCAAATCGAGGCGAGTCACTGCCTACGGCGTCACAGACCTATGCTTCTCGAAAATCACCCACAGCACCGACCTCGACCTACTCCGGAGCCGATCAGCGAATCGGTCATGGAGCTGCGCATGGTCCCGCGGCAGCGGAGCAGGATCAGCGGCGGCTCGAGCTTCCGCCTCCGGCGATCGGGCCCGCGACACCACCGAGCAGCTATATGGACTGGCTCGGCAACACCAGGTCACGCCTTCACCATCAACGACTTCCACGACCGCATCAAGATCGAGGCCACCAGCGTGGTCGAGACCGAGCGCCCGCCGCACGCGCGAGACTGTCCCGTGATACCTGGCCGGTCGGTCGAATGCCGCACGCATGAGTACCACCTCCACGACTTCCTGCAGCTCTGGCGGGCCGGTCGATGACTCGCCGGCGCGCGCGACCTCGTCACGACTCATCAACGCCACCGCACCGGCATGCGCTCGGCGAGCTGGCCATGCGCATGGTCGACACGATCAACCAGAAGTTCACCTACCGCCAGGGCGTCACCACCGCCGCCAGTCCCGATCACCGAAACGCTTGCAGCACGGCTGGGGCGTCTGTCAGGACTTCACCCACCTGCATGATCGGCCTGGCCGCGCACTGAAATCCCCGCGCTTACGTCAGCGGCCTGCTGCATCCCGCAGGCGGAGCTTCCGCGGGTACACGCAGACCACGCGCGTGGGCGAACTTCCTCGTCGACGGTTGGAGTTGTTTTGATCCGGCGAATAGCATCGCGAGAACTTTGTAGGTTGCCGTCGGCGGGATTTCGCGATTTCCGCCGAATAGTGGCATTTTCGCGGTGCCGCCAGAATCGATCGAGTTGGCGATCCTGGGGAGCAGCTGCCAGCGTTCCGCCGAGCTGGCCGGCGATCCGGGTTCAATGTCCCACCTCGGAAAGTTGGTCCTCGGGCGATCAGGTGCCTGCAGCAGGAACACCAGCAACAGCAGGAGTCGACCGGGAATGCGATACGCCGCTGAACATCGGGCCCGGCGATCATCGCCATGTGTGCAGCGCCATCACCCATGCGTGAGCGGCCGCACACTGCCGGCGTCTCTCCCGCCGGCAGGCTCAGAACGTGTTCTCTCGCCTTTTCGCCGCCCAGGTAGCCGACGACCACCTTGGCACAAAAACGCCAGCATCGAGAACCCGAAGAAGATCCCCGCCCACTGCACGCCATGGTTCCCTGCCGCAATGCAGCGGACGGTCATCGCGCAGCGAATAGGCGATCGCACCGCCTCCATTACGGCCAGCACGCGAATTCACCACCGCCGCCCACGCGAGGCTCCCTCGAGCAGCAGCATTATCAATCTGACGACCATCGGGCTACCGCGACCAGCGCGACCAGGCCGCCGCGACCAGCCAGTCCACCCAGCCCGGCGCGCCCGCCATTTAATCAAGTCTGAAGCATGACGCCGGAGGCGAGGAAAGCACCCTGCCGAGCAGCAGATGGCTGGCGGCGAACATGATGATGCCGACGGGGATCCGCCCCGTCCCCGCGGAGACGTGCGAGGCGTAGGCATCAGGGGCTTGTCGTTGCTTTCATTCAACATTCTTTGTTCGATGTTGATGTTCGATGTTCATCCTTCTAACGGACGAACATCGAACATTGAACATCGAACATCGAATGTTCAATCGAAAAGGCTAAGCGGCGAGGATGATCGCCGCCGCGACTGGCGTGATTGCCGTTGGCGGACGAATCGTGACGGTTGCCTGACCGTTTCCGGCCGACCTCGTCGGTCCAGACCCGAAACGCTCGAGCGCTGAGCCGAAGGATGGGTCATCGCCACGTCGGTCGCGTCGTGTCCGGCGCGCGATGAGGATTCGGCCGACGGCGGGATGTTGTGCTCGCGCATCCAGGGTCACCCACTTTCCGCCGAGGAACACTTCGATCCAGGCGGAAAATTGCCGGGCAGGCCGTCGGAGGGAACCCGATGTCGCCCAAGTAGCCGGTCGGCAGCCGCGCGGGGATGTTCGCGCGCGGCTGCCGCGATCGCCAGGTGCTGAAGTCGCGGCAGACGCCGGTCCGCTCGTACTGTCTCCCACGCCGTCTTATTCATCCGCGTACTTGTAGCCAGGAACCTGATGTGCGAGTGATCGAAGTCCACATCGCCTGCACGCGTTCCAAGTCGGTGGGATTTTTCCAAACAGGTCCCACGCCATCGGCCCCAGGCGATCGACCTCGCAGCGGTAGCGGCTGTTGAGCAGGAACGGGAGTTACCGTCGTTGGGTAACTTCTCAGGATTTGTGTATGTGAGGGTCGGCGATGCCCGCCGCGCTCGCCGGAACTTCCAGATGACGTTGTCCGCCCAGATGCAGCTTTATTCGCCATGCCATCAGCGGCGAGCAGCGGTTCCTCGAACACGTCGGGTGTACGTGTCGAGTCGAAGTCCAGGCGGCCGATGGATCCGCCTGGGGCGTTGGAGGAGGCGCTTTCTCCGCGTGCGTGTGCAGCATGAGGAACTGGCGTGCGTCGCGCTGGGGAGACTTAAACTGGAACTGTAATCGATTCGATATACATGGAAAACACCGCCTCCGTCGATTTCTTATCGGCAGCAAGGTAGGAAAATCGCGCGCGAAAATTGCCGCGGAGAGGCGATTTTCCGGTTTGGTAGCGATAGCGACTGGTAAAGGACGTATTGTTTTAAATTATCGTCACGAAGTACGGCCTGATCATGGCCCGGACTCGCGGTCTAACGCGGGGTACGACCAGGTCAACATCGTGCGGAAGATGCACACATTTGTGCAGCCGCTGAGCGCGTATTCGTCGCTGACTAGCGGATCGTTGTTGCTGACGCAGCCGATCATCACGTTGCTGAGGGCGCGATTTCAACATGTGGCACGGATTGGCCAAGCGCGCCGAGCATGTACGATGCGGCATCGCGTCGTCGGGCGGTGCGGCGGTTTCCGATCTGATCGCGCGCGCTGGAAATCGCTAATGAGACTACCGCTTCAATATCCACCTGCTGCTCGGCGGACAGGTGAAGAAACCACCCGCCTGAGCTGTTTTTGATTTACCCGGCAGGGCAACCCGCCTGCCGCGACGGAAGACTCGCCCTACCTGCAGATCGGCGATGACTGGCACGGCCGCCCGATCCTCGATCGCGGGATCCGCTTCGATAAGATTTTAACCTCGAGGAGGTTCGCCACGCGCTACTCGCTCGATTCGACGATGAAGTCGAACGGACGGTCGGCCCGCTGATCGATTTGCCTGCGTACCACGTCGACGAGCCGACGGTGACGCGTCAGCCAGTTGTTCGCCGAGGGCGATCCGATTTCAGCCAAGATCCGTTCTCGCGCGGGGATACGGGCCAGGCAATCGATCCTGCCTGCCGGAGCGCGCTTCTCCGTCCGAAGGAAGGGAAGACCGCGCAGTAGTGAGACGACTGAGCTGGTCGAACCCCCGGCGGGCGACCCGACGCCCGCGGAACTGCAACAGCTCGCCCCTGAACAATCCTCCGCAGCGAAACTCGTAGGACCCCGGTTTTTCGCCTGGCCCAACCATTACCCGGCCCGGAGTAGCAGCGCGGGAAAAATCGAATCTCGCCTGCCGCACCAGGCCCCACGGGCGGGGGTCCATCCGTATCCTGGACACGTCGGCGAAGATCGTTCGCCTAATGCAGGCCTGACGCAACTGGCAAGCTTTTAAGATTTGTCAGGTTCTTTCAGGTGCGTCGGTGACTGGTCGACGCTGACGTTTTTGCGCAAATGGACGATTTCGTCCTGTCCATACGAGGAATTCTTCCAGCTTCTCCATCCCGAACGAGGTCGTGATCGCCACGCCCGTCGATCCGCCCAGCGCTACACGCCCAGATGCGCCAGGATGCTCTGTCCAGCAAAAATTAAGCGCTGGCTCAGGCAGGACTTCGAACCATGGGAAAAATCCATCGGCAGGTCGATCGCGCGACGCGCCGATGTCGCCCAGCGGCCCGTCGCGTGAAGCTGCGCCGGAACGTTTCAGCCGCCCGCAGCATCGTGACCGCCAGAGTGCTGGAAAAGTCGCGGCAGACGATCGCCTTCCGCTCCGCAGACACCGGACGGCGGTCCCGAAGTCGCGGGCGCGCCGGCAGGCTTGAACCGATGCGTGGCGGCTGGCCCAGTCCATCAGCCGCCTGCGCGGCCCGGCGTGAGCTGGCGTCTGCCGAACAGGTCCCACGCCATCTGCGAGAGCGAGTCGACCTCGCAGTAACGGCTGGCCAGCAGGAACGGCAGGCACTCATCGGGCACCTCGTGGACCGGATGCAGGCGGGCTGCCGTCGATGCTTGATCCCCGGGGACGCCGCTGTCCGCGACGACGTTGTCGCATGCGAGTGTGCAGTTTTCCGGCCGGCCGCGGCGAATCCAGCCGGACGCGGCTGCCGAAGCCGTCGATGTACGTGTGCACCGTGCGTCGGCGGGTCGAACGCGATCCACCAGCGCTTGAGCCGGGGTTAGCGACAGGCCTCTTCTGGGAAGCGGACGTGCAGCATCAGGCAGCATCGCCGTCGGCGGCCGGGACGCCGAACGAGCAGCTTCGAAGCCGATGCGGATCGCGCACGGCGTCTGCGTACCCCCAAAGCGCAGCAGGCGGGTCGCGAGATTCAACGCCAGTCGGGCTGTGGCGCCGGTACAGCTGTCTCGCCGTCGATGTGAACTCGGGTGCACGTGAGTCTGGACGTACGGCACAGGTTGACCGCCACGCCGTCTCGGTAGTTGGCACCCGCAGGACGCAGCGCAACCCGGTCTCTGCCGACGCCTCGTGTGTCCTTCCTGCCCAGCCACCCTCCAGGTCCTGCGGAGCAGCAGAATGCACTTCGGCCGGCGAACCTCGTGGTACGCAGCATGATCGCTGCTGAGACCTCGCCCGGTGCGCGTCGTCGCTGTTGAAGACCGAACAGGCGACGCCAGCGGGCAACGCCGTGAGCCGGGACGGAGGTTCGTCTCCCGCAGCGGCCGCGTACGTGCAATCGCACTCCGCCAGATCGGCGTCGCCCGGGTTCGAGCAGTGACGAGGTAGTCGCCTCGCCGAGCAGCGCTGCGGCGATCCGCCGGGTCGAACCCGTCGATCACGCGGATGCGCGCCCTAAGCCGCCGAGAGCAGGACGATCGCGCAGCAACCGCTGACGACCGGCGCAGGCGCGCCCGCGCTAGTTGCCGCGGGATCATCCGGACTACAGCGCGCCGCGCGGCCGCACGATGGCGGAAGCGGAAATCGTATCACGCATGTCTGCCATGCGGATCGCGCCCGCGAGTTCGCGCCGCGAACCACGCTCACGCATTGAACCGCCGCTCCGCGGTTTCCAAAGCGATCGTGCAATGGCATGACTTCGATCCGCTCCTCGCGACGATGACGTAACCCGGATGAACGTCGCGGAGACTCGAGCATCGACGACCACCGCCACGCGGTTTGAGACAGGTCGAATCAGCGCAGATCGGGCGAGTCCGACGCGTGCCGCGCGCGATCTGGACGGTACAGGCCGGGCATGTCGCGGAGGCCGTGTCGGTGGAGCGGTGGAATGGTCAGCCGTCACGAGTGCGGGGGAGGCGCAATCGCGGCGGCGACGCTGCGTTTGATGGAGCACGACTTGCGGATCGCGCCGCGTCGAAGCGAGCGACTCGTCAGCGATCTGCGAACGCGCCAGCGAAACCGCGCCCCGTCGGTTTGAGCATCATCGCGCATCCGGGCGCACAATCCGACCACGAACGCATCGCGGCCGTCCGCGCGCAAGCGCTTCCATCGCCGCCACCTGGCGGCGCGCAGTTCGGCCGCGAAGAACGTCCGCGTCGTTCCAGTTGAAACTCCGCCGAAGACCGCGTGACGCTGAAGTTGAGAAAAAGACGATCGCGAACAGCGCCGCCGGCAGTCGCGCGCTGATCGCCCAGCGCTGACGGCGCGATTCGCCCCAGCAGCAAGCGCGCAGCCGCCGAGCCGCCATGCCCGCCTGCGCATGAGCACGTACGCCGGCCAGCAGAGACCGAGCGATCCGCCACGCAGACGCTGGCCACCATCCCCACCGTCGGGAACTTGTTGTCCACCACGTCGTGCCCGAGCTTCTCGCCCGCCTTCGAGGAAGAGCTTGCCGAAGTAGATGAATTGCGCCGGGCGTTTTCGGCCGAAATGGTTTGGCGAGGCAGCAGAGTCGGCCGAATACGCAACGGCGACGATCGTCGCGACCACGATCGTCGCGCCAAAAAGGCGTAGACCGCGCGGGTCGTTTGGATCAAAGGCGCGGCGAGCGGGACCGTCAGCATGATAAGCTGACGGCTGGTATCGCGGGATTTTGTGCGACTAACATCTGTGTGCCCATGAACGCCCTTCCGCTGTGCCCGCGGTATTAGGTGGCACGGACATTCTGCCCGTGTCTCGTTCTCCCTTTTGCTGATGAAACGCCCATGACCCAGTCCGAGAAAACTATCGATTCTGCTGCTGATCCGCAAGCTCTCCCAGACCGAGCACCGCTTCGCCGAGTTGCAGGAATCACTGAACACCTGCCGGCTGTGTTTGCCAACTCGCAGCGCGTGATCGCCGCCAGCAAGGAATCGGGGCAACTTGAGTCCAGACATGATGATGTTCCGCGAGTACAAGGAGGTGGCGAAGCAGGTCGCCGACCTGCGCGAGATGGCGGCGAACAAGGCCGACGCCGAGATGTCAGAGCTGGCCGCACGTCCGAGCCGTGCCCGATGCGCGAGGCCAAGGTCGATGCAGCTGCTCGAGGCGCTGAAGGACGAATTCGTCGCCGCCGAGGACAACGCCGTCGACTCGTTCTTCCGTCAGATCCGCGCGGCACTGGCGGCGAAGAAGCCGAGCGCTGTTCGCACGCGACCTGTATCGAGATGTACCGCAAATATTGCGAGGCAGACGCGCTGGCGGTTCGACGTCTCGGACTTTCTCCACCTCCGAGCGAGCGGCTTCAAGGAAGTGATCGTCAACATCAAGGGCAACGGCGCTACCGTCACCTTCAGTTCGAGGCGGCGGGCATCGCGTGCAGGCGTCCCGAAACCGAAGCCCAGGGCCGCATCCACACCAGCGCTGCGACCGTCGCCGTGCCTCCGGAAATGCCGGACGTGAAGATCGACATCAACCCCAAGGACGTCGAAGAATCCGGCTGCCGAGGCGGCGGGCCGGGCGGGCAGAACGTCAACAAGGTCGAGACCGGCTGGCGGCTCGCTCCACAAGCCGACCGGCACTGCGATTCAAGATGACCGAGCACAAATCGCCAGGCCCAGCAACAAGGAACGCGCCTGGGCTGCTTGCGCGCCACCCTCTACGAAGCCGAGCATGCCAAGCAACACGCCGCCGCAGACCGCACGCCCGCAAAGCCGATGATGGGCTCCGGCGACCGCAGCCAGCGCATCCGCACCTACAACTTCCCCCAGAACCGCTGCACCGACCACGCCTCGGCGGCGAAGGCGGCGGGGAAAATTTCAATCTCGGAGCAGATCGTTCAGGAAACATGGACCCGCCTATCGATGCACTCCTGGAACTGGACAAGGAGTTAAGCGCCTGAATCGCTATAAACGCGGAAATTCATTAGTCTGCGGTCAACGACCGGCAGAGTCTTCCCGCGCACGCGTTGGGTGCGGCTACCGGGCGGGTCGGTCAAACGTGCGGAATATCGTCATCATTAACTGGCAGTCCCCTGGGCGATAGATCTCTCCCGGTCACCCAGAATCAGCACGGCAGCGCTCGTCGGGCTGATCGTACTTCTTCTCTGCCCTCTTCCCACTCCCGGCGGGCTTTGTCGGACCATTCAGTTGGCGTGGACGCTCGCCGTGGGCTCCAGGCCGTACTTCCATTCTTCGCTCTCGATGTCGTCGTCCTGATCGCCCGCCTTCGTCCAGCTGGCTGGCATTTGGCTCGTCCAACCCACTCGTCGGACTCCTCGGTGCGGTTCGTCGGCGGCCTGAATTCATCCTCGAATTCTTCGCTGTCGTCGTCACCGCCGTCGAATGCCGCCTCCTGCTGGCTGGTGATTGGGATCGGTGGAAAATGTCGAAGCAGGCTGCCGCCGTCGCAGTTGGGCGTCGGACACATCCAGAACCGGGAAGCCGTCCTTCGCGCGATCACGCTGAACCACATCCCATCCGACATGGAAGGCAGTCCGCAGCAGGCAGCGACTTCGCCGCTCGGCGGGCGGGGCTAAGGGGGTCGGTGCGCGGTCAAGTCGGGCGCGGAGGAGCGCGGCGGCGTCGGTTCCTTTCTCCTCGTTCATGATCCTTCCTGCCCATGAGCTTTATTGTGATACGCCTTGCCCGCGAACGGCAAGAAAATCCGCCGCATTGTCAGATCGACCGCGCGGACTACAATCTGCACCCATGGCGAAGAAGGCTGAAACCCGTGAGCAGTGCCAATTCGACCTGCAAGGTTGAAAGCGTCGCGCCGCGCCAGGCAACGAAACCGGCGTCACCGCCCAAGAGCAAAACCGTGCATCCAGCAACGCGCCGACGATCGATACCTCGCTTCGCCGCCAACACCGCCGCGCTGCCGATCGCCAAATAGCGGCTATCAGCGCTGCCGGGGCGCAAGGCGGCGCGAAGAAGGAGTCGGCGGCGTTCACGCTCAAGGCGGGGTTGAAACAAGCTTCCGCCGGCGCAGGGCGGCGCACTGGCGTCGCCGGGCAGTCGAAAAAGTCGCACCTGCCTCACGCGGGCGGAAACAGGTCGGCCGCCAACCAGACCTTCGGGCGGCGGATGGAACTGCACCGGCGTCCCGCGCCGCACGCCGGGCTGATCACATCCCCCCGCGCGCGTGCGGCGCCTGCATCTGGAAGCACCGCCGCAGCAGGCGAAGGAAGGGGGCCAGCCCCGATCCGTGCTGGATTGAACGGCTTGATGCAGCGAACGCCCGGCGCAGCGCCGGGCGGCTCGGAGATCGCAGCGATCGTCTGGTGCCGAGGAACTACAGCGGCTGTCTGCGCATTACGGCAGCGAACTTTTCGATGACCATTCGCCCGCCGGGCGATCGATGCGGGCATCGGTCGAGAACGCGGCGAACTTGGTGGACCTCATCGCCCTGCAAATACGCGGCGTAGTCGTGCCTGTTCCTGGCTTGGGCAGCAGGCGGCGGTGCAGAGGTGACACGGCTTCGCCGACGATCGCGATACGGATCCGTCGCATGCGTTACACCACCTTACAGTACCTGTTGATCTCGATCCCGGCGATCTGCCGCGGGTCGAAACGATGCGCTGCTCGAAGGTCCCGGCCAGATGATCGCGGCTGGTGGCGATGATCCAGCCTTCCTCGACGATGAGATCTTCGATGACGCGTCCGCCGACAAGCTGGGCACGCGAACTACGGTGTACTTGCGTTTGGGACGCCGTGCTCGACGAGCAGCTTTCGCCACTCTTCGGGCAGTACCCTTGGCCAGACGATTTCTACAAGTGGGCCTGGAGTGCACGGCTGCGTTCACCTTATGCCACAAAGACCCAACGCGAACACGACGACGACGACCGCAACATTCGTCACGTCACTGCCTGTGCGGCGCTGCCGCGGCCGGCCTGCTTTCTTCCATATCGCCAACAGTCCGACGATGAACTGGATCGCCGCGAGTGGTGCGCCGCCAAGCCCGCGAGGATTCGAGGACGGAAGTCCAGCTCGCCGAAGGGCGTCCGCGGCCGTAGTGCGAGCGAGCCGACGATCGCGACGCGCCTGCGGCGGCTGAGTGGTGCCGCCGGAACGCTGGTTGCGGTGAAATAACGTCACGCTGGTGGCCTCGCAGGACTGCAGATCGGGCTGCGGCGTTCACCTCATCCGCCGCATATCCAGCGCCGACGGGCCAGACGTCCGGGGCCGTCGGTCGCGTAGTGGTTTCGTCCGGAGCCGCGTTCGTCCACTCGCGCAGGCTGCGGACGTTGATGAAGTCGTCTTCACGTCGCGCCGCCTGCGGATGGAAGCGGCTGTACTTGATCCCCATCTTCCGCATCCGCCGTCCAGCGAGCTGCTTCGCCGTGGATCTCATGGCGATGGCGAAATGTTCGCGAGGGCGTCGCGCTGCGCGTGGATCGAGGCGGAAGAGCGAATTCAGGTCCCCTCTCCCCGAGGGAGAGGGTTCAGGTGCGGGGGTAAACGTGTGGAGTCTGCCAGGCGCGATTACGGCGACCGCACTTGGGACGATTCCGTCGCACCCCGCCCTCACCCTCAAGGGGCGAGGGAGTAAGTCGCCTGAGGTCCAGGAACGCCGCCGCTGTGCTCGAAGATCCGCGGGTTCCCGGATCGCCCCGCGCGATCCAGACGATGTCGACGCCGGTTTCGCTGCAGCATGCGCACGGCGTCCTCGGCGGTGAAGACGTCGCCGCTGCCCAGGATCGACCGGTCCGGACCTCGCTGCTGCACTTCGCCGGCAGGAATTCCAGCGCGCGTGGCCGAGGTATTTCTGCTCGACCGTTCGACCGTGCACGCGCACCGCGGCAGTAGCCGTGCGACCAGATCGTGCTTCGACGATCGCGATAAGAGCGATCCGACCGGACTCGGCGTGAATCGTCGAACCCTGCGCGGCGGAGGCTCACCGTCGTCGTGCGCTCTGGCGGCAGCGCGTCGCCGCACCGCTTTCATGGATCGACACCGCGCGCGGCGCGTCCAGCAGCATGTGCCCGCCGCGCGCTTTGTTTTTGATCTTCTTCACCGGGCAGGCGAAGTTCAGGTCGATCACATCGTAGCCCGCGTTGATAGCAGGATCGTCGCGGCTTTGCGACATCGTCGGAGACTCGGACCCGATGATCTGGCCGCCGCGACGTGATGATCCTTCATCGTTGATATCGATCGATTTGCAGACCGTGCCCGCCGTTGACCAGATTGTGTCGAGCAGCGCTCGGTGACCGCGTAGGGACATGCCGCGCCGGGCTCGCGATTCGACGCATCGCCGCGGTCGCTGTAACCCGCCGAGTCCCGTCTTGACAGAACGGAGCCGCGAGTTGGATGGGCCCGATGCGCGCCATTGTGTTGATTCGCGCGCCGCGAGCGGCGTTAACGACGGAAGATCGAGCAGCGGACCTCCCCGCTCCGCGCAGCTCCATCTGCGCCACCCGCTCGTGTCGTTCATGCTCACCCGTTGCGCCGCTCTTCCTTTGCGGTAGTACCAGTCCTTGTCGCTTCCCGGTAATACACCTGCATCGTCGCGGCTTTCGACGATGCCCAAAATCTCGTTGTTGTGCTGATTGAGGCTCGTCCACGACCGTCACGCACGCCTCGGCCCATCTCGCTGTACAATAGCTCGTTCAGCCGACGAGCATGCGCCGTTCACGTTCGCGCGCCGTGCGGCGTCGACTTCAGGCCGATCCGCGGCTGCCTTCGATCGTGATCGTGGGCAGTCGTGCACGGGTAATCCTCGTTTCGCTGGCGTCTTGGCAGATCCGGCTCGCGCCTGCGCGGCGTCGGCCAGGTGATAGGAGAGGATCTCCTGGCACCAGCATGATCGATGGTGGCTGCCGAGAGCCACTGACCTGGCCATGATCACCCAGCGCGGTGCATCGTGCGCGAGAAGAGGCCCCGATAAGGCGCTTGATTCTGCCCGTCGGCCTTCGCCTGCTCTCGCCAGAGGCGGATGACGCGCGACAGCTCGTCCAGGCTGACCGCTGACGCGGCGGTTCTCCGCAATGACCTGGGCGCGAAAGGTCGTGGCGGAATCGACGCTGGTCGACGGCGCTCAAAACGCCATCGGCCCCATGTGCGGATCTCGTCGGCCCGCGGAGTGCCAGTCATGGTCGCGCCGCCGACGCGGCCTCGATGGGGACCAAAGGCCATGATATTGCTTGGCAGCCGCTTGGTCGTGCGACGCAGAGGTGGACCATGGCAGCGACGCCTGCCCAGCCGCCAGGCCGTCGGATTTGACCAGCATGTAGACCTGCTCGCGGTCGCCGACGCCCTGAGGGATGTTCGTACAGTGCGCGGCCTGACGATCGCTCTGGCAGACCGGGAGCCGTTGGGCGAGTTCCAGCACGTGATGAACGCCCCGCCCAGCTTTCTTCTCCAGCCGCGCGTGACGATCTCCCCGGGTTTTGGTCAAAGAGGACCGGCGGCTTCGAACTTCGCGCGGGCGGTGGCGGGGCTGAGACCACCGTCGCGTCGCTGCTGGTTACAGTTTTGCTCCGGCACTACGTCACCAGTGCTTTGTGAAACCACAGATGCACACGGATGAACATTTAATTACCCCAGATCATTTTATCCGTGTTTATCCGTGTCCATCTGTGGTTCCTCTCACATCGCGAAGCTCCCAAACGCTCTCGTCCCGCCGTCGTGCGTTACAGCATGTCGTCGATCATTAGTCGCCTTTCTGGCTCTTTTCGACCCGGCTGCTCTTCCATCGCCGTTCTTGCAGAACGGCGATGCGGTTGTCCGGCGATTACCGACCGTCCCGCGCTGAATGCTGTGGGGTTCCTCGCCGGCGAACAAGCTGCATTGCTTGCCAATTTTCGCGACGTGTCCGCGCAGGTCGTAGGATACAGAGACCACAAGTGTTTGCGAAGGCCGCGTGACAGAACGGGCTGTCGGAAAAGACGAAGATGATTGCAAGGTCGGCGTTGGGCCCGTTGAGCTTATCGAAGCTCGGGCCGAACGTGCAGTGCTCCGCGTGCAGATGGAGAGAAATCCATCGGGCAGAAGAGGAGCATGACCTTCTTCTTCCCGCGGTAGTCGGAAAGTTTTACCGGGTTCTTGTCCTGGTTCAGGAGTGTGAAGTCCGGGGCGGCATCGCCGACCTTTGGGGCGTCTGTAAGCTTCAGCCATGCCGACATGCGGGATACGCGGCTTGGGACTCTGACGAAACCTAATGCTCTCCGGCGATGGGCAGGAAAATAGACAAAAGCAGGGCGTTTTAATGAAGCAGTGTTCATTACTACAGCAAGTGGAGCGGATGAACGACGCAGACGGCCCTCTCGCCCACCTGAGGGGCGACACGTTTTCGCCTGCTCGTCGTCGCATTCCTAACGACTCCATGCGGTTTTCCGCCCCTGCTGTCGCTCCTAGATGGCGAGCGAAAATCGTGTCGTTCGCGGAGGCATTAGGTTTCGCTTGAGGTCCCTTTACCGCCGATGGAAACAGAATAGTCGTTGATGGCGTAACCGTCTGTCGGAGCTAATGGCGGTTTTCGTGGTATGCTTCACCAGACCCGCCGTCAAAGCGATTTTTTTCACCAGCGTATTGGTCGCCAGGTCCCAGCGATAAAGCCTGTCTCGCTGTTGGCCAGCACCGAATCGGTCGCCGATCGACCACGGCGGTGTTGATGCACCACCTGCGGACGGCGTTGGGCTTGCCCGGGATGGACTCTTTCGTGACGCCGGCGATGGTCAGTGACTCCTTCATGGACCGGGATGCTGCGACGTCGTCCTTCTGCGACGTTGGGATCGAGGATGGCGATCTTGTTCACGCCGTCGTCGTCCCAGCCGGCGTAGCGGTTGTACTTGGTCATCAGCAGGTAACTGCTCGTGCCGTGATAACTATAACCATCGATGGGGACGACGCCGGCAATGTCCCACCCGAACCCGCCGGTGATTTTCTGCTGCGAGAGGTCGCGGTTGAAGTGAAGCATCCACCCGCGGTTGCGAACGAATGCCGCTGCTCGACGACGCCGAAGGGTATCGTCGCCGTCCGGGCCGAACAATGGCGATGACGTCCCGCCGTTGGCGACTGTTAGGTCGTCGCCCGACGCGGCCTGGTCAGCCTATCGCCAGTCTTGAAGGCCAGTTTGTCCGTACGCGAGCAGGTAGCGTCTGACGATCGCATTCCTGCCCCACACCGGCAAACTGGTCAGACGCTGACGTAGATGCGCCGCTGCCATTGTTTGGCGCCATGGCCGACTGCTGGAAGGACGTCGCCGATAACGGGTCCGCGCTGACAGTGGCGGCAGACGAAATTTTGCCGCCGTCGGCTGCCGATGCACGATGCCGCCTTGTAAGCCAGCGGCACATCGGCGCTCACCTGAACGCCGAAGAAGATATTTCCATGGTCATCGACGGTGATCGGCGTGTTGAGGGCGATGTCGGCGTCGAGATCGGCCTTGTGGCCTTGTACTGACTGATCTCGTAGTAAAGCGAGCTGCGGACCGATTGCCGCCATCGACGTTGTCGCGGTGGGGCTGTGACGTCCACCCGCGCCTGCAAAACAGAGCCGGCTGGTTCGTGAGAGCCGCCCGGAAACATTTGGGAACTCTGATGCGGCGGAGCCTTCCAATCCGTGCTGGCGACCAGAGCAGCTACGTCCTGAGCTGCGCGGCTTGATCTGAACCGCCGTCCGCTTTGGTTTTGACCGATGATGATCGTTGTTCGGCGATTGGTGATCGAGCATGGCCGTGTGAGCAACTTTGCCCGCGGGCTCGACATTCGGTCGAGGTCGATCTCGGTCTGCCAGTGGACTCTCTTGAGCGACTGCGGACGGCGTAGTCGAGATCGCGGCAGCTGGCGTCTGCCGAAGTTGCCCCCACTGTTGGGTGCTGCGGCCCAACAGGCCATGAAGTTGGGGCGCGGGTTGCTCGGCGAGCCAGACGTGCTGGGCCAGGAGCTTGCCGATCGGCGTATCCATGCCAACCCTTCTGCAACACCTGGCGGACGATCCACTGGCCGAAGTGGTAGTTAATGCGGTAATGCCTGACCGAGTCGGTGAGGACCGCTTCGCTGGCATCGAACTGGCGGTTGTTGTTGCGGGTCGATGCAGACGGTGACGCCGGCGATGCCCTTCGGTCGACTGCTTTCGCGCCGTCGCCGTTGGCGTCGTGGAAGACGCGCCGTCGAAAAGGGCGGTCGATCTCGGCCGCCCCATCCCTGGCCCCTGCCGACAAAAACCTTCATTTTCGCCGTTTTGAGCAGAACCTGCGCAGAGCACTGCCCATCGCGTCACTCTGCTGGAAACCGGTCGCCCCGGCCCAGGCGCAGATTATCAGACCGCGATGGGCCATTGAAAAAGATGCGCAAACGTATGTCCTGATCTGCAGAATGTCAGACATATACAGAGCGAGACACACCATACAGGGCGATGAAACCGGTTCCCTTCTGATCGAACTGCTCGTGGTGATCTTTCATCATCACGGTCCTGATCGCCCTGCTTTTTCCACCCTGATGGCTCGTCGCATGCTGCGGGTCCAGCGCATGAACAACATGCGCCGATCGGCCACGCCTCGTCGGCAGGCAACAACCAGGAGGGCCACCTCCTGCCGTGGCTTCAACGATTAAGTCGCAGGAGATATCGAAAACCACGCTACGACGAGCTTATTCAAGATGAAGGCCCTGCGGGGCAGATTTACCTGATCGCTCGACTTCTACCAGTCGACGCGTTGGCTCTTCAATAAGCCCTCAGCCTGTTGATGGCGCAAGCGAACTGGTACTACGACTACCAGCCGATGACCAAAGGCAATCGAACGTCATCCTGCTGGCCGAGACGCAGGGAAGCGACGGCACTGGCACGGCACGCGCCGACCGCGACAGCAAACCTGCCGGGCCAGCTCGATTCCTACCGCCACCGTGCCGCAAGGCCAACTGGCTCTACTTCGACGGGCACGTCGAGTGGCTCAGGTACGAAGACGCTCCGGGCCGACCTGGTCGTCCGGGGCGAAGACCAGCGATGCACGGCGGCACGTCGTAGTCCGCCGGCGGTTTACGAAGCTCCGCGTTACAATCCCGATGAAGTTCACGATCAAACGCCAGCATGGCTGTTTGGTGGTCGACGCGATCCTTTGATCGCATCATCAAAGAACCGCCTCACGCGCCTGCGTGAGCCGTAATCGTTCCTGGCTGGATCAGCGGTCCGCCGCGGCAAGACGCTGCCAACCCCAGATCCAGTATCCAACCGACGCGGGACTGAAATGCCAGATACCGACGGGCACGGTGCAGGAGGTCTTCCTGATTGCTCCTGACAACGCCGTCGCAGCATGTGTTGATCAGATCACGGGATCGCACGAGCAGCTAAGATCCAGCGATGGTCGAAACCTTCGTGCAGCCTGGCCGCAGTTCACCGAACGTTTACGGGCTCGGGCGCCGATGCGGCCAACGCCGACGCGGTCCGAAGGATTCTCGCCGTCAAGGACGTCCGAGCACCAACCCCCATCTGCCAGGTCGCCGATGCCCGTCAGCGCTACGCACCTGGCCGCTCGGCTTCGCGGATCACCACGCTTCGGGCGAAATTCTAACCATTGTCCTCCAAAAGTTCCAGAAATTCGCCCGAAGCGACCGCCGGACTCGACACCGTCGGTTCGCGCTCTCGACTGCCCGCCGCTCACGCTCAACTCCTCGCGCCTTCGGCAAAACCCTCGCCGGCCCTGCGCCAACAACCACGCACGTCAGCCCCACCAATGCAGCAACACGTCCGCGACGAGCTCGGTGACGAAGTCGACCTGATCCTCGACGGCGGCCCTGCTGCGTCGGCATCGAATCGACGGTGCTGGACCTGAGCACGACGTTCCGGTCAACCTGCGCCCCGGAGGTATTTTTTCGCGAGCGAATCGAAGCGGTCATCGGACCTGTCGACTCCAGCGCGGTCGCTTCAGCGACCACGACCAATGAAACCCCGTCAACCCATCCGACTACGCTTTTAACTTCATGCACCGCGCTCTCGAGACTTTGCAGGGGGAAACCTCGACCTGAGCGATGCGGAAATGTAGCGACCGTCGATTTTTCGACGAAGAATCACGCGCGCCGCCTCTACCGTGCCTGCAGTGAGTTTGACGCGAAGAACCCCGCCATCTACATCGAAATGCCCCCAACACCCCGAATGGTCTGCCAGGCGAGACCGGTTCTTCCCGCGCCACCCAGCCGTTATCGGACGCCCAAGCAACCCGATTTGCTTCGCACCAGCATATTGCACATCGTTTCCACGGAGGGTGAGACGATGACGATGCGCTGGAAACCGTGTCCTATGGGGATGATCGCCGGCGGCTGGTCGCGAAATGCTCTGCCACCGGCGGGTGTTAGGGCGTCCGCACCGACGACCTCATCGACTCCATCAAGCAGGAGTACAAGGAGCACGAGGACCTGCCCAACACGACGAATCCCGACGACTGGGCGAAGATCTCGGGCAAGAAGGGCGAGCGCATCGTGTTCATCCGCACCCTGGTGAACAGCAACCGCGACAAGCCCGAGGGCGGCCGAGCGATCGAGCGGGTCGGCACCGGGCAATACCTCTGAGCCTCTCTCAACCTCCGAGAGAGTGGATCGAGCCGTAGGGCCGCTAGGGGTCCCGCGGTGGCGATCCCCAAGGTCTGCGGCATCGAGACCGAGTACGGCATCCAGGTGCGCGCGGCACGGCCGAGCAGAACCTGGTCGCGGCTTCGTCGTTCCTGATCAACGCCTACGTGAGCAAGCTCGCCCGCACGCGTCGGATGGGACTTCGAGGACGAGTCGCCCGGCAACGACGCCGCGGGTTCATCGCCGAGGGCGCCATGCCGCCCGACATCGAGACCCACCTCGTCAACGCCGTGCTCACGAACGGCGCCCGCTACTACGTCGACCACGCCCATCCCGAGATCTCCACGCCGGAGTGCGTCGACGCCCACGAGATCGTGCGTGTTCGACCAGGCGGCCGGAGCTGATCGTGCAGCGCTCGATGGACGGCTGCCGCGCGAACTGCTCGCCCGACGGCGGAGATCGTCGTCTACAAGAACAACTCCGACGGCAAGGGCAACAGCTACGGCTGCCACGAGAACTACCTCCTCGCCGCGAGGTGCCGTTCCGGGCGCATCGTGACCCAGATCACGCCGCACTTCGTGACCCGGCAGGTGTTCTGCGGCGCCGGCAAGGTCGGCTGCGAGGCGCCCGGCGTCCGAGCGCCGACGGTGCCGTTCCAGATCACGTCAGCGGGCCGACTTCTTCGAGGAGGAGGTCGGGCTCGAGACCACGCTCAAGCGGCCGATCGTCAACACCCGCGACGAGCCGCACTGCGACCCGCAGAAGTACCGCCGCCTCCACGTGATCGTCGGCGACGCCAACCTGTCGGAGGTCGCCACCTTCCTGAAGGTCGGCACGACCGCGATCGTGCTCGCGATGATCGAGGACGACGTGCATGCCGCTCGATCTCGCGCTCGCCCGGCCCGGTGCAGGCGATCCGCCGAGGTCAGTCCACGACCCGTCGCTCGGCCAAACCGTCGCCCTGCGCGACGGCCGGCGGCTCACGGCCCTCGACGTGCAGTGGCAGCTGCTCGAGCACGCCAAGAAATACGAGCGTGAACGGGGCCTGGCCTGCGTCGGAGAAGAGGTCGGCCCCCGCATCATCCGGCGCTGGGAAGCGAGGTGCTCGCCGTGGCTCGAACACGACCGCGAGCAGCGTCGCCAAAGTCGTCGACTGGGTCGGCCAAGGAGCGGCTGCTCATGGCCTACCGCGAGCGCCACGACCTCCCCTGGAGCGACCCACGGCTCCAGGCCATGGACCTTCAGTACCACGATGCCCGACCCGAGAAGTCGCTGTTCAACTGGCTGAACATGGAGCGCATCACCACCGACGCCGAAGTGGCGCGGGCCACCACCGAGCCTCCGCTCACCACTCGCGCGTACCTGCGGCAGATGCCTGCAGAAGTGGGCGTCCGACATCGTGGCCGCCAACTGGGACTCGATGGTGTTCGACGTCGGCTCCGACCGCTGCGGCGGGTGCCGATGATGAAGCCCTTGCGCTGGCATCGGTGCAGCACGTCGGAGCCCTGCTCGACGAATGCGACACGGCCGCCGAGCTGCTCGATCGTCTCGGCGCGAGCTGAACGGCGCCAAACTTTTGCCCCAAGGGCCCGTTCAGGTGATCGTTGCATCCTGCCCCGATGATGGCTAGGTTGGGTGGTAGCGATTCGCACCGGCAAGGTTCCCCGAGCCGGGGGAGTGGACATGGCTGAGCGACAGCAAAAACAAAGGCGGCCCTGCAGAAAACCGAGGAGACGGTCGAAGAGGCCGGACCCGCGGGCAAGCAGGGCGAAAAGATCAGCGGTGGAGCTCGACGATCTGCTCGACGAGTCGACGAAGTGCTCGAAGAAACGCCGAGGAGTTCGTGAAGTCGTACGTGCAAAGGGCGGCCAGTAGGTCAACGCGCCGGGCGGTGCGCGCCCGTCACCGGCGCCGGTAGCCTGCGCCTGCTATGTCGATGCCGTTCTTCACGCCGGGTGACGATCCCGGCGCCAACTTCAACGAACTCCTCGTCGCGTCGGCCTCGGCGCCGGCGCTCCTGCCGCCGACGAGTGGCAGCAGCCTCTCCATTCCGCACGCCACGACCGTGCGTCGCCGTCCGCTACGCCGACGGCGTCGTGATGGCCGGCGACCGTCGGGCCACCTCGGGCAACCTGATCAGCCACCGCACGATGGAGAAGGTGCTGCCGGCCGACCGCCACAGCGGCGTCGCCATCGCCGGGGCGGCTGGTCCGGCCATGGAGATGGTGAAGCTCTTCCAGCTCCAGCTCGAGCACTACGAGAAGGTCGAGGGCACCGCCGCTCAGCCTCGAGGGCAAGGCGAACCAGCTCTCGGCCATGGTGCGCGGCAACCTGCCCGCGGCGATGCAGGGCATGGTGGTCGTGCCGATCTTCGCCGGCTACGACACCCGCGAGCGACCGGGCGCCTGTTCGCCTACGACGTCACCGGCGGGCGCTACGAGGAGCGTGACCAGGTCGCCACCGGCTCGGGCAGCATGCAGGCCGGCGACGGTCGTGAAGGTCGGCTACCGCGACGGATTGTCACGTGACGAATCGATCGAGTCGTGCGTGAAGGCGCTCTGGGAGGCGGCCGACGCCGACTCGGCCACCGGCGGTCCTGACCCGTGCGCGGCATCTATCCGGTAGTGGCCACGATCACCGCCGACCGGGTTCGAACGGGTCAGCGACGACGGAGCTGCGCCGAACGCTCGAGGCCGTGATCGCGGCCGAGCGCGCGGCAGCCACGAGAACAATGGTCGGCGACGGGAGCTGAGTGCGGCTCATGAGCATGCCGTTCTACGTCGCGCCCGAGCAGGTGATGAAGGATCGGGCCGACTACGCCCGCAAGGGCATCGCCCGCGGTCGCGCCCTGACCGCCGTGCTGTTCGACGACGGCATCGCCATCGTCGCCGAGAACCCTCGCAACACGCTGCGCAAGGTGAGCGAGATCTACGACCGCATCGCGCTTCGCCGGCGTCGGCAGCTACAACGAGTTCGATCAGCTGCGGGTGGCCGGCGTGCGCGCCGCCGACATCAAGGGCTACCAGTACAGCCGCGAGCGACGTCGACGCCCGCAGCCTCGCCAACCAGTACGCCCAGATCCTCGGGCAGATCTTCACCCACGAGATGAAGCCGCTGGAAGTCGAGATCCTCGTGGCCGAGGTCGGCGTACGGCCCGACCGGCGACCAGCTGTTCCACATCCTCTACGACGGCACAGTCATGGACGAGACAGCGCTTCAGCGTGCTCGGCGGCGACGCCGACATCGATCGCGACCCGCATGGAAGCCACCTTCCGAGACGGATCGACGATGGTGGACGCCCTGCGCAGCGCGGTCGCCGCGCTCGCCGGGCCCGACCGCCAGTTGGTGGCCGACGACTTGGAAGTAGCCGTGCTCGGTCGGTCGAACGGTCGGCGCCGATTCCGCCGTCTCGCCGACGCCGAGGTGGCCGCGCTCCTGCTCAGCGAGGCGAGCGAGCCTGCAGGCGAGCGAACCGGCGCCGCCGAGCGAAAGCGCCGAGCCGGGCGAGACCACCGACACCTGACAGCTGACGACGGCTCACGGTCCGGCGGCCATCACCACCAGACGGGCCACGCTGATGATCACGAGCACGGCCGAGCACCATCACGCTCGCCACCGAGGGCGGCCGGTGATCTCCGAGCTGTCGGCGGGTCGCCGGCTCGTCGTCGTCGTCGCCGACGCGGTGCGAGCACGTCATGGGCGACGCGAGAGGTCGGCCTCGTCGACGTACACGTGCACGGGCCCGAGGGATAGGCGTTGTCGACGCCGCCCGCGCAACTCCCACAGCACGCCTTCGGAGCCGAGTCGGGCGACCACCAGCTTGGCCTCGAACACGTCGTAGGTCGTCAGGAGCCTCACCATCCGGACGTCCGGCACCGGAAAAGATAGCCGTTCGTCACGTTCGGAGCGGTCCGCTGCGGCAGCGCGGACGTCGGGCTACCGGTACGGTGAACCCATGGAGCGCCGGATCTTCGGGCTCGAGAACGAGTACGGCGTCACGTGCACCCTGCGCGGCCAGCGCCGCCTGAGCCCCGACGAGGTGGCCCGCTACCTGTTCCGGCGGGTCGTGTCAGCTGGGGCCGCTAGCTCCAACGTCTTCCTCGCCGAACGGCGCCCGCCTCTACCTCGACGTCGGCTCGCACCCCGAGTACGCCACGCCCGAGTGCGACTCGATCTACGACCTCGTCGTCCACGACAAGGCCGGGGAGCGGATCCTCGAGCAGCTGCTGAGCTCGGCCGAGCAGCGGCTGCGGGAAGAGGGCATCCGCGGCGTCATCTACCTGTTCAAGAACAACACCGACTCGGCCGGCAACAGCTACGGCTGCCACGAGAACTACCTCACCGAGCCGGCGCGACGACTTCGCCCACTACGCCGAGGTGCTGATCCCGTTCTTCGTGTCAGCCGCCAGATCTACGCCGGCGCCGGCAAGGTGCTGCAGACGGCGCGGGGCGCCATGTACTGCATCGCCCAGCGGGCCGAGCACATCTGGGAAGGCGTCTCGCTCGGCCACCACGCGTAGCCGGCCGATCATCAACACCCGCGACGAGCCCCACGCCGACGCCGAGCGGTACCGGCGCCTCCACGTCATCGTGGGCGACTCGAACATGAGCGAGTACGCCACCTTCCTCAAGGTCGGCGCGACGTGCGATCCTGCTGCGCATGCTCGGAAGACCCGTCGGTCGTGCTCCGCGACATGACGCTCGAGAACCCGATCCGCGCCATCCGCGAGATCAGCCACGACATGACCTGCCGGCGCACCGGTGCGGCTGGCGAACGGTCGCGAGGTCAGCGCCCTCGACATCCAGACGCGAGTACCTCGACCGGGCGCTGCGTTACGCCGACGGCGAAGGGCCTGTCGCCGCTCGAGATGACTGGCACTTGCAGATGTGGAGCACTGCGTCACCACGATCGAGCAGGATCCCGCTTGAACCTCGACCGGGAGGTCGACTGGGTCATCAAGTACAGGCTGCTCGAGGCCTACCGCGCCAAGCACGACCTTCCGCTCGGCCATCCGAAGGTCGCGCTCATGGACCTGCAGTACCACGACGTCAACCGGACGCGATCGCTCTTCTACCTGATGCAGGATCGCGACCTCGTCGAGCGCATGTGCACCGACGCCGACATCGACGACGGCCGTCGACAGTCCCGCCCCAGACGACGCGGGCCGGCTTCGCGGCGAGTTCATCCGCCGGGCCAAGGAGCGCAAGCGCGACGTTACCGGTCGACTGGGTCCACCTGAAGCTCAACGATCAAGCGCAGCGCACGGTGCTGTGCAAGGACCCGTTCAAGCTCGCGGACGAGCGGGTCGAGAAGCTGATCGCCAGCCTCTCGAAGGCCCAGGCCTCACTTCGACACCCGCACCGTGGTCGCCATCACCGACGCACGCCGAGGCTTCGCAGCGGTGTCGCTCTCGACGACGCCAGCCGGGCGTTCGTCCTCACGCAACCTCATCGGCCCGGCGGAAGTCGGCGACGGGTGGTGGTCAACACGACCGCGGTCGATCTCGACCTCGGCACCGGTGGATGGCACGTCGTGCACTGGAACCTGCGCGCCGCGAGTGGGCGCACGGCCGGGCCGGCACCACATCATGAAGGCTGCGCTACACCAGCCTGCAGATCGACACCGGATCGGTCGAGGAAGATCACGCCGAGGCGATGGCCTCGCTCGCGCACCTCGGCGGCCGGATGGTCGTGGTGTGCGGCTTGCACAGCCAGCTGGCCCCGGTGGTGCTTGCGGTGCGCCGAGCCCGCCCCGAGGCCCGCATCGCGTACGTGATGACCGACGGAGCCGCCTTGCCGCTCGCGCTCAGCGACAGCGTGCACCGCTTGTGCACCGACGGTCTCCTCGACGTCACCATCACCGCCGGGCACGCATTCGGTGGCGACCTCGAGGCAGTGGGCATACCGTCCGCGCTCGCGCGCCGCCGTCGCCGTCGGGACCGCGGATGTGATCGTGGCCGGCAGCGGACCGGGCGTGGTCGGCACCGGGCACGCGCTCGGAGCCTCGGCGCTCGAGGTCTGCGCAGATCGTCGACACCTGCTCGGCTCTCGGCGGCCGACCGGTGGTCTGCGCGCGCTACTCGGCCGCCGACACCCGACCCCGTCACGCCGCACTCAGCGCCCGTGACGAGAGTCGCCCTCGAGCTCGCTCGCACCATCGCGGAGGTTCCCGTGCCGGCCGGGCCGGCGGCCGACGACGTTCGCCGATCGTTGCTCGGTTTACCGCATCGCGTGGTCGAGGTGAGCGGCGTCGATGCCGCAACGGTCCTGGCGCCGATGGCGGGCCTGCTGTCGACGATGGGACGCACTCCCCGACGACGATCCCGTCTTCTTCGCCGTCGCGATCGCGGTGGGGACGTTTGCTGCCGTCGTGTCGGCCTGCGGGCGAGCCGATACCCTGCACTGGTGATCGATGTGGATGGCGTGGCAGAAGGCCGCGACGACGAGCCGCTCGATCAAGACCCGGACATCGACGCAGCCGAGGCCGATGCGCCCGAGGCGGCGCAAGTCACGGCTGTCGAAGGGCGCCCGTTCCACCATCGAGTGGGTGGTCGTCATCGGCGCCGCGCTCATCGTGGCGCTCGTGCGCACGTTCCTCCTCGCCGCGCTCTACATCCCGTCGGAGTCGATGGAGAGCACACTCAACATCGGCGATCGGGTGCTCGTGAACAAGCTCAGCTACCACCTGCACGACGTGCACCGCGGCGATGTCGTGGTGTTCCGCCGGCCGCCGGGCGAGTCCGACGCGACGATCAAGGACCATCCATCAAGCGTGCCGTAGCCCTTCCGGGTGAGACGGTGTCGTGTCAGAACCAGAAGATCGTCGTCGACGGGCGGACGCTCGACGAGCCCTATCTCGACGCCGGCGTAGCGCCCTGCGGCGTCGGCTCATGCAGAGTTGAGGCCACAGACCGTCCCACCCAACTTCATCTGGGTGATGGGTGATAACCGAGGCGCGCCGCAGGACAGCCGTTGTTTCGGTCCCATCTCGCAGAAGCTCGTCGTCGACGGCCTTCGTCCGGGTCTGGCCCTGTCGCACCTCGGCTGGCTCTAGATCAAACCCCTGCTTGTGCAGAATCCCGCCACTACGGCGGGTTTTGAACAAACGGAAGGCGTCGACGGCCCGGTCCGGCCAGTCGGTCACCACCGCGCCGACCTGCATCCGCGACAGGTCGCGCAGCACCCGTTCGTGCTGGGCGTCCTCGGCCACCGCGAGCAGTTCGAAGCGGTGGTAGAGCGCGGCGAGGCCGCCGGTCCAGTCGCTGCATGTGAACACCACCCGTCGGCGCCTTCGCGCGCCAGCGTGGCTGCATGACGTTCCGGCCCGTCCCGCAGCCGCGAGACGGGTGCGCTCGAGAGCCTCACGCCCGGCGCCGTTGGGCGCAGGGCGAGGATGGGCGACGTCTTCGGCGACCAGCCAGGAGGTTCTGATCGGCGGCGCTGCCGAGCAGCCGCGATGACCGCCTGGGCGGTATCGACACCGTCGGGCGCGACGAGAGCACCGCGCCCGGGGCCAGCACGTCGACGACGTCGCCTGAGAGTCACGACATCGGGCGGTAGGTCGGCGGGACCGAGCGAAGTCACCGCTCGTCGACGCAAAGCCGCGGCGCACGGTGGCCGGTAGCCACGACGATCGGGCCGGCGTCGAGGCGCCAGGCGCCGAGCGCCAGACCGTCGGCACCGAGGCGAAGGGCCAGACGAAACGCGCCGATCGCCCGCCTCGGCATGGGCGCGATAGCACCGTGGCGCGCAGGATCGAGGGCCGAAGGGGGACGTCAGGAGCGCCTCGCGGAACCTCCAACTTTATCCGGCCCCCGGGGCCGATGTCAAGATCAACGACGAAATCCTTGAGCGGGTGCCGAATGCGGCCGATCAACAAGGAGTAGCGCCCGAGAAAGGACCCATCCGATGGCGGTGATACGAGCGACCTGCAGTCAATGCGGCGACATCGAAATGACGCCTGCCGACGTGGCGTCCGGGCCCGCAAACCGAACCGCCAGGCCACGTACTCGTTCCGCTGTCCGGTGTGCGGTGGCGTCGAGACCAAAGATGCGTCGACGCACGCCGTCCACCTGCTCACCGCCTCCGGCGTGCCTGCGGTGGATGCCGCCCGCCGAAGGAGCTCGTCGAGAAGCGCCCGATGGGTCCGCCCTTCAGCCATTCCGACATGCTCGCCTTCGCCGACCTGCTCGACGGGGACTCCCGGTACGACCAACTCCTCGCGGAAATCGGGCGGTCCCGACCTTTCACTCTGCCGGGTCGGTCACCGACACCCGCACCGTCGCACGGAGGACGAGTCCGTAGACTGCGGCCGTGTTCAACCTGTCCGGCGGCGAGATCATCGTCATCTTGGTGCTGGCGCTGATCGTCATCGGACCCGCGAGAAGCCCTCGATGCCATCCGCAAGGCGGGTCGCGTCTACGCAGAGTTGCAGGAAGCGAGCGGGCTTCCAGTCGGAGCTTCAGGACAACCTCGGTGAGCCCCTGCGGGCCGCAGGACACCGTGAACATGATGCGGTCGGACTTTCAGTCGGTCGTCAACACCGCCGCCGGGGCGCTCGATCCGTCCACCCCGCCTACCCCGGGCGCGACGCCAACCCCTGACGAATCCGGCAAAGAGACTGGCGCCGAATCATCTGCCGATGCCAACGGCGACACCGCGGCGCCGCCGAATCAACCGGAGGCGACACCCATCGCCGAGGTCAAGCCCCCTGCCGCAGGCTCGAGGGCGACGAGCCGAGCTGACCCATGAAGTTGTGGCCCAGGCGAGGCGCCCTGCCGCCCCAGCTTGCGATGCCGGACGATCACATGACGTTGATCGAGCACTCTGGCCGAGCTGCGCATGCGGCTCATCCGGTCGGTTCTCGCCATAACGGTCGGCGCCGGCTCGTCTTTGCGTCTCTACGACCCCGCGCTCGATCTTCCTGCGAACCATACGACCACGTCCGCCGCACGTACCCCAACCTGCAGGGCAAAGGTGCCTTCATCTTCACCGACCTGCCGCAGGGCTTCGCGACCTGCGTGGTGGCGGGGCTACAGTGGACTGGTTCTCGCCCTCCCGATCGTGATGCGCAGATCTGGGCAGCCATCACCCTGGCCTTGCACCTCACGCGATAGTTGTACGCCATCCCCTCTCGTCCTCCTCGGTCGTGCCTCGTCAGTGGCGCGGCGTGTTGGCCCACGTCTTCTGCCCAAAGGCCTCCAATGGCTTATCTCCCGGTCAGGCACCGGAGACCCAACCGGCGTTCACTTGACGCTACGATCAGCTTTCAGTCACACTTTCTGGTCGTGCTTTCGCCTTCGGCGTCGGCTTGTTCCTTGGTGCCTTGGTGTTCCTCGAGGTCGCTCGAGTGATCACCTACAGGCAACTCTCATCGTGGGCGGAGACCGTTGTCAGATTCGTGGTAGGCTGCGGCGGCTATCCTCACGCCCTGGCGGCGACCTGTTCAGCAACGTGGCGCTCCTGCCGCGCCCATGTACGTGTTCTACGAGCTTTCCATCATCATCGGATGATCATCCAGCGTCGCCGCCTCGAAGCGAGAAGCGGCGCGACTGAGCCGGCCGCCGCCGTCCGGGTCGCTCGGGCTGACGCGGTACGCCTTCCCCTCGACCCGTTCCACAGGCGGCGTCGATGCGCTCTGATGACGGGCAGTCGGTACTCGTCGCCGCCCCCACCGGTTCGGGTAAGACGCTCGTCGCCGAGTACGCGGTGCCCGGCGCGCTCGACCGTGGCCGGCGCTCTACACGACGCCGATCAAGGTGCGCTCGAACCAGAAGTTCCACGACCTCGGGCGCATCCATTGGCGCCGAACGCGCCGGCTGCTCACCGGCGACAACTCGATCAACGGCGACGCGCCGGTGGTCGTCATGACCACCGAGGTGCTGCGCAACATGATCTACGCGGCGTCGCCGGCCGCTCGAGCGGTCTCGACGTCGTCGTGCTCGACGAGGTGCACTTCCTGCAGGACACCTACCGCGGTCCGGTGTGGGAGGAGGTGATCATCCACCTGCCGGCCGCACGTCGCGCCTCGTGTGCCTCTCGGCCACCGTGTCGCAACGCCGAGGAGCTCGCCGATTGGATCGCGACCGTGCGCGGCCCGACGACGGCGGTCATCGAGGAGCGGCGGCCGGTGCAGTCTCGACAACCTGTACATGGTCGGCGACACGCACCTCGAACGCCTGCACCTCCTGCCGACGCTTGTCGACGGACGGCCGAACCCGGAGGCGGCGCCGCCTCGACGACGAGGCGGTACGCGGTTGGCGCGGCAGCCGGCGCCGGCGCGGCTGCGCCAGGCGCGCTGTTCACGCCGCGGCGGTCGAGGTGGTCGAACGGCTCGAGCGACGAGTCGGATGCTGCCCGCGATCTACTTCATCTTCAGCCGCAACGCAGTGCGACGAGGCCGCCCAGACGCTGCCTCGACGCCGGCGTCGCACTGACCGACCGACGCCGAGCGCGATCCGCGATCCGGGAGATCGTCGACGCCCGGCTGGGCGATCGACTGACGACGACCTCGCGGTGCTCGGCTACGAGCAGTTCCTCGGCCAGCTGGAGCCGGGGTCGCCGCCCACCACGCCGGGATGGTGCCGCCGTTCAAGGAGGCCGTCGAGGCGTGCTTCGTCGAGGGCCTGGTGAAGGTCGGTGTTCGCCACCGAGACGCTCGCCCTCGGCATCAACATGCCGGCCGCGCACGGTGGTGATCGAGAAGCTGTCGAAGTTCACCGGCGAGCACCACGCAGTTCCTCACGCCGGGCGAGTACACGCAGCTCACCGGGCGGGCCGGGCGGCGCGGCATCGACGACGTCGGCCACGCCGATCGTGCTGTGGACGCCCGTTCGTGCCGTTCGACCAGGTCGCCGCGCTGGCGTCGAGCCGCGCGTTCCATGCTCACCTCGGCGTTCCGGCCCGACGTACAACATGGCGGCGAACCTGGTGCGCGCGCTACCCAGCCGAGCAGGCGCACCACCTGCTCAACCTGTCGTTCGCCCAGTACCAGGCCGACCGCGACGTCGTCCGCGCTCGAGACGCGTCCTCGAACGCCGTCAGGCGCAACTCGCCGAGCTTCGGGGCCTGTCGGCCAGTCCCTGCGGCGATATCACCGATTACCGCCGCATCCAGCGCGAGCGAGCGGCGCCGTCACCGCCGAGTGCGCTCTTGAGATCGCGCCGGCCCGGTTGCGTCCGGGCGACGTCGTGACGATCGAACGGGGATTTACGCGCGGACGGGCGGCCGTGCTGAGCATCGGACAGCGCAGCGGCGGGGTGACGCGCGCACGGGCGATCGCACCCAAGCGTCGCGCCGTGTGCTGAGCGCCGCTGACTTCGATCGGCCGCCGCGACCGCTCGCCAAGCTCGAACTGCCGGCGCCGTTCGCCCCGAACCGGCGAGCTTCCAACGCGAGGTGGCACGCGAGCTCGAACGGCCCGGCTTCAGCCATCGGCCTCGGCGCGCCTCTGAACGGTTTGCCCCCGACCCGTTGGCCGACCACGCGGTCGAACGCCGATCCCGACCTGCGCGAGCGGCTGCGGGCGGCCGCCCAGGCCGATCGGGCCGAGCGGGAAGTCGACGATCTGCAACACCGTGTGCGCGGTCGCAGCGAGTCACTCGCTCGCCGCTTCGACCGCGGTTGCGCATCCTCGATCAGTGGGAGTACTCGACGGTTGGTCTCTCACCGACGCCGGGCAGAGCCTGGCCCGCACTGTTCCACGAATGTGACCTGCTCGTGACCGAGACACTCGCGCCAGGGTCTGCTCGACGATCTCGACGCCCCGGCCTTCGCTGCCATGCTGTCGGTGTTCACGTACGAGCACCGCGAGCCCGGAGGCACCGCCGGCGCCTGTGGTTTCCTGCCGCCCACGGCGCCAAGCGCTGGCTGGCCATCGAGAGGTTGGCGCGTCGGCTTGAACGACATCGAAGAGGAGGCGGGCCTGCCCGTGACCCGCCCGCCCGATCCGACGCTTCGTCAGGCCGTCGCCTTCGCGTGGGCGGCCGGCGAAACGTTCGCCGACGTCGTCGAGGAGGAAGAGCTGTCGGGGGCGACTTCGTGCGCAACATGAAGCAGCTCATCGACCTCCTGCGCCAGCTCGCATTGCTGGCCCCGTTGCCGGCGACCCGGCTGTGGCCGCCGAGGCCAGGCCGATCGGCTCTTCCGTGGGTGGTGGCGTCGTCGACGGCGATCGACGGCGACCGACCTGTGACACTCAAGTCGTGACGATCGAACGCAACCGGCCGTGGGCGAACCGGGCGCATTGGCGCCCGGTGGCGTCGCCGCCCGCACCGGACGGTGAGCTGCGCGCCAGGATCGAACAGGCGCTCGCCGGCGGGTCGCCACCCGTCGTGGGGCTGCTCTGGCGGCGACCTGTACCGCACCCTCGGCGGGCCCGACGGACGCGCCGCGGTTGTACACGCCCGATGCCATGCGGTTCCCGATCGATGTGGTTGCCGCCGAGCTCGATGGTGACCGCCACTGGTTCGTCGCCCATCTGCTCGCTCGGCAGTCGTGGTGGCGAGACGGCTGCTCGCCGTCATGAACGCCGAGTTCGTCGGTGAATGGGACGTCGCCCTGCGCTCGCACCCGAACGACGGCGCAGTCGCACGTGCTCGACGGCAGCCCGAGCCTCGGCGATCGATGGAACGGCGCCCAGGCTCGCCGCCGGCGGCGCACGTGCCGCACCCGAGCTACCTCTCAGACGCGAGCGACGCAGTTCGAGACCGATCTGGCGCCCGGCACGCACGTGTGGCTCGACGGAACTGCCATCGGCGCCGTGCCGGCACGTGCGCCTCACCGTCGAGCCCGATGACTGCTTGTCGTCGTGGTGTCGAGGCACATCGAGCGGTTCCCCATTAGGTTTCGGCGCATGGATGCATGGGTCCTCGACGAATCACCGGGTGAGTACCGATGGGGAACGGTCGGTGATCCGATCCCCGCCGCGACGAGGTGCGGGTGGTCGTCGTCGCCAGTGCGCTGAACCAGATGGACATCTGGGTGACGAAGGGATGCCAAACCACCCCTGCCCCATCGTGCCCGGCTGCGACGTGGCGGGTGTCGTCGATCGCGGTGGGGGAGGAGGTGTCGCTACCTGGCGGTGGAGACGAGGTGGTGATCAACCCGGCCGTGTCGCCGGTGGAGGAGATCGATCGCTCTCGGTATCGACATGCCCCATGGGCCGACGGCTTCGAGATCTACGGCGCAACACTGGTGGGGCGGCCACGCCACGTACGCCGTGCGCCGCGCCCGCAATGTGCTCAAGCGACCGGCGAACCGCAGCTGGGAGGAGTGTGCGGCCTACCCTCCGCGCATCTCGACGGCGTACCGCATGCTGCGCCGGGCCCGGCTCAGGCGGGCGACACGGTCCTCGTCGTCGGCATCGGCTCCGGCGTGTCGAGCGCAGCTGGCGCTGGCCCGAGCCATGGGCGTCCGTCGGTGGTGACGAGCCGCGAGCGAGGCGAAACGGGCCCAGGCCCTGACGATGGGAGCCGACGGCCGCGCTCGACTCGGCCGACAAGCGCTGGCCGGTAGAAGCCGATGTCGTCGTCGAAAGCGTCGGGCCGGCCACGTGGGACCAGTCGGTGCGCGCCTCAAGGCAGGCGGACGTCTGTCTGGTGGTGTGTGGCGGCACGAGCGGGACCGAAGGTGGAAGTGAACCTGCCGCGCTTGTTCTTCAAGCAGATCGAGATCATCGGTTCGACGATGGGCAGCTACGAGGAGTTCGCCGTCCCTGACGAACCTCGTCGGCGACGCGGTCTGCCCATCCAGGTCGACGGCGTGTTCGGATCTGATCGATTACCCCAAGGACGCTCGAACGGCCTCGATCGAGGCGAACAGCTCCGGCAAGATCGTGCTACGCCACCCGACCCGATGAGTGATGCGCGACGCAGCTCAAGGCAGCGTGTCTGCCAGTCGATCGACGCAGCGCGATCTCCTGCTCGACGTCCTCGCACCGCATCCACGCCCATCCGGAACTCGGCTTCGCCGAGCACCACGCGCACGATCTGTCTCACCGGCGTGCTCGCCGGCCGCCGGTCTCGACACCACTGTGCAGGCGTACGACCTGCCCACTACTGTCAGCCGTTGCGGGTCCAGCCGGGCTACGACCGTCGCGGTGTTCTGCGAGTACGACGCACTGCCCGACATCGGCCACGCCTGCGGTCACAACATCATCGCCGCCGCCGGGCTGCGGCGCCGGCCTCGCCCTGGCCGAAGCGCCGGCGACGCCGGAGGCGAGGTCGTCGTGTCTCGGCACGCCCGGCCGAAGAGGGCGGCGGCGGGCAAGGTGCTCATGGCTGCAGCGGGGGCGCTTCGACGGCGTCGACGCCGCGCTGATGGTGCATCCCGCCGATGCGCGACCTGATCTCGATGGACACCATCGCGGTACAGCAGCGTGACAGCGCACTACACGGGCCAGTCGGCCCACGCCGCCGCGTGCCCGTGGAAGGGCCGCAACGCCCTCGACGCCGCCGTGCTCGGCTACGTCAACGTGGCCGCACTGCGCCAGCACATCTCGCCGACCGAGCGCGTTCACGGGATCTTCCACGCGCCGGCGACCGCGCCGAACATCGTTCCGCGACGCCGAGACGGTTCTGGTTCATACGAGCTCGCCGACCTCGACGGTCGTCGTCGAGTTGAACGCCGCAGGTCAGCGCCTGCTTGACGCGGGCGCCGAAGCGGCCGGCTGCAGTATGCATCGAGTCGTGGGAGACAACCCGTACGCCGACCTGCGCGACAACGGCCGATGGTGGCGGCCTTCTACGTCGCCAACGCGCACTCGGGCGCGACGGTCGTCGACCCGGCAGCGTGGCGGCGGGTGGTCGGGCAGCACCGACATGGGCAACGTCAGCTACGCTCGTGCCGTCGATCCACCCGATGATCAAGGTGGCGCCGGCCGGGGTGTCGATCCACTCGCCCGCGTTCGCCGAGTACGCCGCCGGTGAGCAGGGCGATCTCGGGCCGTGATCGACGGCGCCAAGGCGCTGGCCATGACGGTCGTCGATCTCTGGACCGACGCCGCCGTCTGCTCCGGCTGCCACGCGCGGACGTTCGCCGAAGTGCCCTGGAGCCGCGCTCGCGCCGCATCGCTCAGCGTGGCCTGCCGTGTCCCCTGGCACCGGCGGTCGCCGCCTAGTGCGAGCCGTCGTGATCGTGTACGTGCCGGAGGCCTTCACGGACGAACGAAGTCCGACGTGCTCCGGCGCTACTTCACCAACCTCGACGGGCCGGTGTTCGCCCTGGTCAACCTGCCCGAGGTCGTGAAGGGCGCGCTGTTCGCCCGCTACTCCGCAGTCGCCGAAGAGCCTGCGCCGGCTGTTCCTCGACGAGTTCGTGGGCGACCTCGACATCAGCGGCGACCACACCGTCGACGCCACCGTCGGCCTGCAGCGGGCCGAGGAGCTGCTACGAGCAGGTGTTCGTCGAGTACGGCGACGACTCGGTGGCCCAGCTCGGCGGCGTGCACCTGGCCTGCGAGCAGGCGTCGAACCTGCTCACGCAAGGTGCTCGAGTGGGGCCGGCTGATGAGCTACCTCGAGCAGAGCACCCGCTACATCGCCTACGACGCCCGCCTCGGCGGCCGCTACCGCTACTACCGCGACCCGGCGTGCTCGGCTCAGCCGCTTCGGCACTCGCTACGTGGGCGACATGGACCGCCTGTTCGACACCTACAGCCGAGCTGCTCGGCGCGGTCACCGACCACGTCCGGGCGACGGTCGAGCGCACGAGCCGACCGACTCCGACTTCGTCTACCGCCAGGCGACTCGGGCCAAGGCCCTCGACGCCGTCCGCGGGATGCTGCCCGCGGCCGCCGCTGTCCAACGTCGGCATCTACGGCACCGGCCAGGCGTTCGAGGCAGCTGCTGCTGCGCATGCGGGCCCACCCGCTGCCCGAGGCCCGCGCCTACGCCGATCTCATGCTCCACGAGCTGCGCAAGGTCATCCCGAGCTTCCTGCGGCGGGTCGACTCTGCCCGATCGCGGCGGCGCATGGAGCGACTACCTCGCCGCCACCCGCGCGGCGCACCGGCTGAGGTGGTCGAGCGTCTGTTCGGCCGACGACGCCGCGCCGAGCCGGCGCCTGCGGTCGCGCTCGTCGACTGGGATCCCGACGCCGAGGACAAGCTGCTGGCCGCCATCTGCTACTCGCACACCGCACCTGCCCGAGCACCAGCTGCTCGGCCCGGGTCGCGGCGCTCGGCGCCGACGAGCGCCGGCGCATTGCTGCGCGCCTACGTGGGCGACGCGGGCCAACCGGCGCCACAAGCCGGGCCGGGCCTTCGAGCGCATCGACTACCGCTTCGACGTGCTCTCCGACTACGGCGCGTTCCGCGACCTGCAGCGCCACCGCCTGCTCACCATCGAGTGGCAGCCGCTCACCCCGCGCCACGGCTACGTGCGGCCCGAGAGTCGATCGACGACGCCGGGCTGCACCGACGCGCTTCGACGACGCCATGGCAGCGCTCGGCCGCCCTGTACGACGCCCTCGACGACGTCGTTCCCCGAGCAGGCGCCGTACGCCGTGTCGCCATGGCCTACCGTCCGCTACGTCGATGCAGTTCAACGCCCGCGAGGCGATGCACCTGCTGGAGCTGCGCACCGGGCCGCAGGGCCACCCGGCCTACCGGCGCGTCGGCGCTGGAGATGCACCGCCTCATCGCCGAGCAGGCCGGCCACCGCGCCGTCGCGCGACGCCATGGTCATCTGTACCGCGAGGAGCCCGGAGTTGGAACGGTCTCGGAGTCCGAGCGCAGGGCCGAGGCCGAGACGAGCTCCGACTGGCATCACCGGCGCCTGGGAACCTTCACCGGTTTCGTCGGCCAGAACGCCACCGGGCGGCGTTGCTCCTCCTCGAAAAATGCGCAAGGCATTTCCTTCGTCATCGCGCCTTGCCCGTGACGCCCTGATCCGGCCGAAACCGGGCAAAGTTCCCAGGCGCAGGTGCACTTGCTGAGACGCACGTCACAGAACGCCCAGGGGGCACAACGGGCGCACCGCCGTACAATCATGCCGCGGACACCGGGAGAGCCGGGCCCGGTGCGCCCGTTCGATTCTCCAACGAAGGTGACGATGGCTGACGAAGAGGAGTTCGAGGAACCAGAGGCCGAGTTCGAAGAGCCCGAAGACGCATCGAGCCCGACGATCTCGACGAAGACGCTCTCGTCGATGTCGACGACGAGACCTTCACCGTGCTCGAGAGGGACCTCGTCGAGGTCGAGGTGCCCGAAAGAGGACGAAGAGACGAGGAGGAGCCCCACGCCGGGTGGTGCCGGCCGACGAAGAGGACGACGACGAGGACCTCGTCGACCCCGACGACGTCGAAGCCGACCTCGACACCATCCTCAGGACCGCCTGGTCGCCCCGGACGAGGCGCCGACGACGACGAGGACGGAGGTGGAGGTCGACGACCGGGGTGATCCCGTCGACCGGATCCAGCCCAAGCGGCCCGGCGAGGGTTCGTCTGCCAGTCGTGCTTCCTCGTAAAGCACCCGAGCCAACTCGCCGACCCCGCCCGCCAACTCTGCCTCGACTGCGTGTGACGAGCGACCGGCCGGCACGGGGGTCTGGGAGACTGTGCCGCATGAGCGACGACAGGAACCCGCTCGAGGTGTTGCTCGACCTGATGATCTTCGGCCCGATCGGGTTCGCCGCCGAGGCCCATCGCGCTCGCCCCCGAACCTGGCGGCGGGGGCGCGAGACCCGTCGACTCACGAGTCGAAACTGGCTCGTATGAGGTCGGGCAGTTCGCCGTCAGAAAGGTCAGCGCGAGAGCCGCCGAATCATCGACCGGCTCCGCCCGGCGTCACGCCACCGCCGCCGGGCACCGAGCGGCTGGCTCGTCGGGCGCGCCGACGGTCGCCACCAACGAGGAGGTCACGAAACCGACCCGGTCGACGAGGTGTAATCCCGGTCCGCATCGAGGCATCGACGAGCGGGTTGCGGCCGTGTCCGCGCCGACGCCTCGCCATTGCCGACTACGACTCGCTTCGCGGCCTCGCAAAGAGTACTACCCCTCCTCGACAACCTGTCGCCGTCCGAACTCGAAGGCTGGTTTCAGGCCCGCGAGTCCGGAGCACCGCAAGCGCAAGACCATTCTCGGCCGGATCGCCCAGATCCAGTCGCGGTGAACGTCGGGGTGTCGGCCCCGACCGGCGACGAAGCGGCGACCGCGCCCGACTCGGCGAACTGGTGGCCGCCGCCCGCGCCGAACTCGTCGACCAGCGTGGGGAGTGCTCCATCCGCTGCGCGATGTCCGCGCCGTCGCCGAGGACGACCTGCTGCTCGACCGATCGGAGTGCGTTGTCGTCGGCCGGGAGTACGACGACGTCGTCGTGGAGCACATAACGCTCCACGTCGAGCGGCTCTCGACGGCTCCGACCTCGGCCGTGCTCGACGACATCTATGTGCGAACCTGACGCCCGTGAGGTAGGAGTGGGCGATGTCGTCATGCGCGGTGCTCGAGTGGTGCCGAAGTTCGGCATTGCCGCGCGGGTGCGACGCCGTAGCACCTGCCCGGAAATCGAGCGATGAAGAACTTCTTCGAGCGCTTCGGGCTCACCGCCCGGGCCATCGTCGTGCACCGCCCCCTCGGCGGTGAGGCCGGCGAGTGAACGTGCGTCCGGAGGTGTCTGCGTCGGTGCGATCGTGATCGACGAGGGACAACTCCTCCTCGTGCCGCGGCAAACCTCCGGGGAGGGGCGTGGAGCGTGCCGGAGTGGCCGGGTCGAGCCGGGCGAGCGCCTCCAGGGCGCGGCCCCAGCGAGCTGGCCGAGGAAACCGGCCTCGCCGGGCGGAACATGCGATCTCTGCGGGTGGGTGGAGCGCATCAGCCCGACGCACCACTTCGTGATACTCGACTTCCTGATGGACGTCGGTGATCGCTCCACAGCACGCCGGTGACGACGCAACTCGAGCTGTGTTGGGTACCTCTAGCGAACTGGCCCGGCAGCGACGACCTGGTCGACGGCCTGGGTGCTCTTCCTACGCGACCGCGGCGTGCTCGCCGAGTGAGCTCAACGGCCGTGCCACCGGGGCTCCTCAGCGGCGGTGCGCATCGGGCGCATCAGCGGCCTCTGCCAGACCGGGGGCCGCTTCTCGATGAGAGCGCCTGGAGGCCCTCCTTGAGGTCCTCCGACGCCATCATCTTTGCCCATGGCGGCGTCGGTCATCGTCTTCAGGTGTCCTCGTCGGCGTACCCGACGCCAGCACGACCTGGCGGCTCTCCCACACGGCGAGCGGCGCGGCCGCGCACACTCGCCCGCCATCGCCATGGCCTCCTCGATGGCGCGCACCGGCTCGACGAGTCGGTTGACCATGCCGAGTTGATAGGGCGCTCGGCCGAGATCGGCTCACCGGTGAGGATGGCCTCCATCGCGGTGGTGCGCCCGATCGCTTTGGCAGCGGAACAGCCCACCGGCACCGGCGATCAGGTTGCGCTTGCCTCGCTAGGCAGACCGAACGACGACCGCGCTGGCGCGCGACGAGGTCGCCGCCAGCGATCCTCACGCAGCCGCGCCGTGGCTAAGCCGTCGACGGCGAGCATCACCGGCGCGGCGGGCGCGAGTAGGCGAAGCTGCGAAACCACCTCGCGCGGTGCTCAGCACGCCGCCCTCGCCGCTGTTGATCGCCTTCAGGTCGGCACCGGCGCAGAACACCGCCGTCCTGACCCTCGGTGTTGGCCCGCAGAACCCCACCCAGATTTCGGGGTCGTCCTCCATTCGATCGACGGCGGCCTCCATCTCGATGGTGGCCGCTGACCGTTGACGGCGTTGGCGCTGCTACTTTCGGACGGTTCAGCGTGATGAGCGCGCGGCAAGCTTCTCCTTGAACTTCGTCACGTGCGTAGTCCATCGACGCGGCATGCTACGAGGGCCGCTCTGAGGCTCCAGGAACGGCAACCGGATCGACATGCCTCGCCGACGCAAAGTTGGGTAGGTGCGGGTGACGCTACGAGAGGGGTTGCCCGTACTGCCGCTCGTCAGCGACATCGACCGGCTTTATCTGGCGTCGGTGCGCCTCGACTCGTGCCAGTGCCGGAACTGCAGTGCGAGCTGGGACGAAGACGTCGGCTCGGGCGAATTCCGTGGCTGCCGCCGACCGTCAGTCGGCCGTCATTCCTCGCAGCCGCCTGAAGACTCACGGTGATCCCTGCGAGGGTGGATGCCTGCGGGCTTCGAACCCTCGGCGATCTCTGCTGCGCCACATAGGCAGCCGTTCGCGCATACAGCAGCCGAGAACTGCTGGGATCGTGGTTCGTTGAACAGTTTCGCCTCTTTGCCGCCTGGTGCCACACAGCGTGCATGTAGCAGCGAAGAACCGCGCCGATCAGGCTTCGGGGGCGGATTCCGCGCGTCGGGACCGGGTTCGGCGGGCGCCACGGGCGCACGGTGTTCGGGATCGGCTGCGCGGCGCGCCGGCTCAGGGCACGTCGAGCGGGATCGCGCGGGTCGTTCGGCATGACAGGTTCGGGCCGCTCGGCTCAGACGTCGTAACGGACGCGACCGAGGTTGTCGGTGCGGGCACACCGGTTCGGCTGCCGCCCCGGATCAGGGAGTGCGCCACGGGCGCGGCGACGGGGTCTCGGCTGCCGGCAGGCCGGTTCCGGGGAGCCACCGCCGCGGCGACGGGTTCTGGCTGACCGCCACCGGTTCCGGAGGCGCGCACCGGCAGCCTGGCGACGGGCCTTCGGCCAGTGTCGCCACCGGATCCGGCGGTCTCACCGCCGCGGTGAACGAGGTTCTCCGGCGGCCGGCACCGGTTTCAGCGGGCAGCCACGAGGCGCGGCGATCGGGTTCGGCTGTGTGCCGCCGGTTCCGGGGGCGCCGCCGGCAGGGCGACGCGGGTTCGGCGGGCGCTGGTTCGCGGAAGCCACGCCGCGGCGATTCAGTCACCACCAGTTCCAGGCGCCACCGGCGCGGCGAGCGGGTTCGGCAGTAGCCACCGGTTCGGCGGGCTGCCACCGACTCGGCAGACGGGTTCGGCCGTCGCCACCGGTTCGGCGGGCCGCACCGGCTCGGCTGTCGCGCACGGTTCGGCGGGGGCGGCCGGAGCGGAGCCGCCTCGAGGTCGCTGGCTGTCGTTGTGCCGGTTCCCGGCGAGGCGGGGTAGGGGTGGCGGCGGGATCGGCGTCTTTCCGACGGCGGTGAACCCGGGCGCCGGGCGGGAGGCCGGGTGGCGCTCGCGCGGCCACCGGTCGGTCGGCGCAGGCCGCGTGGCTGGCGACTGCCCGGCACCGGAGGCTCGATGCCGAGGAGTGTCGCGATGCCCGGCACGAGACCGGCGACGGCGGTGACGGAGTTACGCAGCTCGTCGGTGACCGTCGTGGGCGGGGCGACGCGGCACCACGCTGGCGCCGCACCGGTGAGTAGGCGAGCGCCCACGACGGCCGCCCAGCGGTCGGCACTGGCGTCGGCGTGAGCGAGGCCATCGTCGCTTCGGTGAGTCGGGCACCGAGCCTCGGCGCCGAACGGCACGCCTGGCCTCGGCGGGCGCACGACAATCGCAGGGCCCGCACGATCCGCGCCGACGCCGAGGGGCGGCCTCGATTGTCGGTCAGCCACTCGCGGTGCGCTCTTCGTCCTGGCGGCGCCAGACCCGCCTCTCAACGTGCCGGCGAGCTCGCGGGTGCGTCTCGTCGCGCGCCACGATCGGATCGTCGCGCGGCGACGACGACCGAACGCAGATCACGCAGATCGAGCTCGTCGAGATCGGCAACCGCGCCTTCGGCCCGGTCGGAGCCGGTCGGCGATGCGCAGGCGGGGCAGCAGATCTTCGGCCGGCGGACGACGCCGTCGGCCGTGATCTCGTCCCTGCCCGGCGGCGCGCCGTTGCTCGTTCTGCTCCTGGCAGCGCCTGGCACGGCGGGAACTCCGCCGTTCAGCACTTGCTGGAGCCACCAGACGCTGCTCGTCGGGCAGATCGCGGAGCGCCGGCGTTGCGATGCGTACGCACCGGCTTGAGTCGTTTGGCCTGGGCCGCGGAAGGCTCGGGAACAGGCGGGCGGCGGCGGTGCGTGCCGGGCGATCGGATCGCGGCCGGACGATCAGCGCGCCTGACGCGGGCGATCGGCACCGTCACCGGGTGCTGCCGCTGGCGGGACGATCGCTGCGACCTTGATCAGCGCTCAGCGGCGGGCGATCGTGAACGGCCGGGACGATCGGACACGCGGCGGTCGCGACCGGAACGATCTCCTTCGCGCGGCCGGCGTTAGCCGCTCGCCCGTGAGGACCAGCGTCTGATGACCGGGACGCGAACTCGCCGCCCGGTTCCGACGATCTCAAGCCGCTCGGGGCCCTGCGGCTCGCCTTCGGCGGCAGCACGTTGAGGATGGTGATTCCGTCGACGCGTCGATGTCGACGTCGGCGCACAGACATCGCCCACCTTCGAGTCGGCCGGAAGGACCGCACCTCGACCACGCCGCGGCTCACGGGCGCTCCGGCGGCACGCCACGTCCACGTTGCCGTCCGCGCGCGCGCTCGTCAGCTCCAGTTCCATCCGGCGAGGCATCGATGCCCACCGTAGTGGCTGGTGCCTCGGCGTACGACCACCGGCCCGGTCGTCGGGTCGCCGATAACGTCGGCGTCCAGTGGCCATCTACGCCCTGGGCGAATACGTGCCCGTCATCGACCCGTCGGCGTTCATCCATCCCGCAAGCGGTCGTGATCGGCGAGGTCGAGATCGGTGCCGAAAGCTCGGTGTGGCCGGGCGGCAGGACTGCGTGGGACGACGGTCCGATCGTCGTCGGTCAGCGGAACATCCAGTGCAGGACGTGAGTCGTGCACACCGATCCCGACACACCGACCGTCGTCGGCGACGAGTGCGTCATCGGGCACGCCGCCCACCTCGAAGGTTGCCGGATCGAGAACGGCGCTTGATCGGTTCGGGCGCCATCGTGTTGCACCGCGCCGTGGTGAGCACCGGGCGATCGTCGGGCGCCAACGCGGTCGTCCTCAACGACATGTTCGTCCCGCCCGGGGCGTTGGCGATCGGCGTGCCGGCCAAGATCCGTGAGGGGCCGCCGATCAAGGGTTGATCACCCACGGCGTGCAGGCAGTACCTCGGTCGCGCGGCGCTGCGCAGCGTGAGATGGGGGCGGATCGACTGACCGCGCTACCCTCGAGCTGCACGACGGCTTGGCCGAGGCCGACGTCGCGCATCGACGCCCTGTGGCTGCTCGGCGCGCTCGCCGTCGCGCGAGCACGAACACGGCGGCGCACCTGATGTTGCAGGCGGCGCTTCGACGACTGTGACGCCGCACACACGCGCTGGCGACGCTAGCTTCGCGGTTGTGGTCCGCGAAGCCGACGGGACCGAGCTCGACACGTGGCGAGCCGCACGCCGTACCGGTGCGGCGCTGGCCGTCGTTTCGTCGTCTGTCCGGCCTGGGTCGACCACGACGCGGCTCCGGACGACATCGTCGTCGTCATCGATCCGGCGATCGTTCGGATTGCGCCCACGCCACCGCACGCTCGGCGCCCTCAGCGCGCTTGGAGACGCGTCGTCGCCGGGCATGAAGGATGCTCTGATGTCGGCAGTGGCTCAGGCGTGCTCGCCGTCGGCGCCGCGCTCTCGGCGCGCATCATGTCGACGCCATCGGCGTCGACGACGAGGAAGCGCCGGGTCACCGACGACAACGCCATTCGCAACGGTGTGACCGGCATCGTCGCGGCGTGCCGGTTCCCCCCTCGACGACCTCGACGACATCGACGACCCTACGACGTCGTGGTCGCCAACGTCCTGCTGCCTGTCATCGAGGCGTCTCGGCGCCGCGTCTGTTGACGCGCGTCGTGCCGGGCGGTCACCTGGTGCTCCGGAGGGCTCCTCGTCGGTCAGGACGAGCGAGCCATCGCCGCCGTGCAACCCGCTGTCCTCGTGGCGCGTCGACTAGAGACGGCTGGGTCACCGTGGTGATGCAACGGTCGTCAACGGCGTAACGCCACCAGTTCCTTGGCCGCCGCCAGCAGCCAGCCCATCGCCTGGCGGTGATCGGCGATGGTGGCCCGTCCGTCGAGATCGGACTCGACGTCCGTGATGGCGCACTCGAGCATCCACAGGTGGTCGTACAACCGGTCGAGTTCGGCGCGCGGACGACGAGCTGGGATTCGTCGAGACCGATCTCGGCGCTGCCGCCGGCGTGCCTCGTAGTCGCGTTGACGGCAGCTGCGGCGGCGAGTACTGCTGCGGCCGCCCCGGGCCGTCACGGCGTTCGAAACCCCGGCCGCACCATCGACATCGGGCCCGTGCCATCACCGGGCACGCTAACGACTGCCGAGTACGGCCGGGAGGATCGTCAGCTCGGTCGGGTGGCTTCCTGCTCCACGAGGTCGGCCAGCTCGCGGTCGAGATCGGTGGCCACGTGACCCTCGACGTTGAGGCGGGGGAGGATCTTGTCGAGCCAGCGGGGAAGCCACCAGTTGCGGTCGCCGAGCAGTTCCATCGTGGCCGGGCACCGAGCAGCATGCGCACGAGGGTGGCGTCGAGGAGCACCGCCACTGCGAGGCCCAAGCCGAACAGCTTGATCGGCGGTTCGACCTCCGAGGAGGAAGCTGCCGAACACGAACACCATGATGGCGGCGGCGGCGGTGATGACCCGGGCGGTCGCCGCCAGGCCGTCGGCCACCGCGGTGGCGTTGTCGCCGGTGCGGTCGTACTCCTCACGGATGCGCGACAGCAGGAACACCTCGTAGTCCATCGAGAGCCCGAACACGATGGCGAACAGCATCATCGGCGCCCACGCGCTCGATCGGTCCGCCCTGCCCGACGCCGATCAAGGGCGCGCCCCAGCCCCACTGGAACACGGCGACGACGATGCCGTAGGCGGCGCCGATCGACAACAGGTTCACGATGACGGCCTTGAGGGGCACGAGCAGCGAGCGGAACACCGACCATGAGGAGGAGGAACGACAGCCAGAGCACGGCACCGATGAAGCATCGGCAGCCGCCGGCTGATGGAAGTCGGAGAAGTCGATGTTGGCGGCGACCGATCCGGTCACGAGCACCTTGACGTCGGTTCCCGCCGTGGCCGACGGAAGCACGTCGTCGCGCAGGTGGTGGCACGAGGTTCGTCGTGGCTTCGTCCTGCGGCGCCGTCGTCGGCACGACGAACCACGACACGATCGTGTCACCGTCGTCGGCCGGTCGGGCCACCGCCGCGGCCACGCCGGGGGTGCCCTTCACGGCCGTGGTGATCGGTGTCGACGACGGCAGGGTCGGCTGCCGGCCGGCAGCGTCGGACACGAGGAACAGCGGTCCGTTCGAGCCGGGGCCGAAACCGAGGGCGAGCAGGTCGTAGGCCCGGCGCGATCGTCTGGCTCGGACGGGTCGTTGCCGTGCGTCGGAGAAGCCGAGGCGGAGTTGCATCGCCGGCACGGAGCAGTACCAAGAGGATGAGGGCCCACCCACGGCGCGCCAGGGGTGGCGCTGCACGACCCGGCTCCACCCGTACCAGAACGCTCATACGGATCGGCTCCACCGGGCGGCGGGGCAACCTCTCGTCGCAGCGGCTCGACGACGAAGCTGGCGAGGAGCGTGAGCGATGGAGAGGAAGATGAGCAGCGAGTCCGACGGCCGGCACGCGGCGTTAGGCCCGACGAAGAGCAGGCCGAGCGCGAAGATCGACACGCTGATGAGTCCCCGCCAGCGAGTGACGCTCGATGCGATGCTTGCGCGAAGCCGAGCAGCGCCGGCAACAGCGTGATCGACGCCGAGCATCGTCATGAGCGACCGTCACCGACGCGCCGACCGCCAGCCCGCGGACGAACGGACAGTCCCATCAGGAACATGCCGAGCAGTGAGATGATCACCGTCGTGCCGGCGAACAGCACGGCGCGACCGGCCGTGTCGATCGCGACCACGGTCGACCGCTCCTGGCGTCCAGCCGTGGTGGATGCCCTCTCGGTAGCGCGTGACGATGAACAGGCGTAGTCGATGCCGACGCCGAGGCCGATCATCACGCGAGCGTCGTCGTGAAGTCAGGCATCGACAGCGTGTGACTCAAGAGGGTCGGTGATGGCCACGCCTGAATCCGATGCCGGCCAGGCCACGCCGATGGGCAGGCCCATGGCGAGGATCGGGCCGAACGAGACGATCAGGATGAAGATGGCGAAGGTGAGACCGAGTGTCTCCGACGACCGGCGGCTTGAACTCGGAGAAGGGATCGCCGCCGTACTCGATGGTGAGGCCGGGGACCGTAGAAGCGGCGTCTTTGATGTCGTTGGCGATGGACTGCATGTCGCCCTGCGCGACAGCTCGTGGGGAAGTTGACCATGCGCGTAGGCGAGCTGGCCCGCCTGCGGCCCGACACGGCTTGATCTGGTTCTCGCCGCGCCGGGTCGTACGGGCTGACGGCGCGAATCTGGTGCCCGCTGCGCTGGAAGGTGCCGATCTCCGTGAAGAACGCGGTCATCGGGTCCTGCACCGCTGGATCGGTCGACACCGGCGTCGCCGTGAAACACGATCTGGCCAGGGAAGCCCTGCTCGTCGTTGCCCTGGGCGAGGAGGTCGAAACCTGCGGCTCTCGGTGTTGGGCAGGCGGAACTTCAGTGTGGAAATTCGATCCGGCGTACGCCGGACGCGGCACCGAGGCCGAAGAAGATCACCATCCACGCGATGCAGGACGAATCGGCGTCGACGGTAGCAAAACAGGGCGAGACGGCCGAGCATGCGGAACTCCTCGATCTTGGGAACTCGATCTGGGAGAGGATCGCTCCGACTCTACGGTGATCGTCAGGAGTGGCGCAGTGAATTCCTGGTGACGTGCGACCGAAGGCCACATCAGCCGGCGGGATACCGCAGGCGGGCCGAGCCGCCGCTCGAGTCGACCTTGATGACGTGCGTCGACTCCGGATCCGTCTTGACGCCGACCTGACGGCTGCCACCACTCGAGCTGACGTCTGGCCTGGTAGGACGACGTTTCGTCGTGGGGACCTCGACGACGGCACTCCCGCCGGAACTCGAGACGTCCACGTTGTCGGGCGGCGAGACGAAGCTGACGAACACACCGCCACCAGCTCGAGTCGGCGTCGACGACCTTGCTGCCTGCACGCCGGTGGCCCGTCACGCCACCACCACTCGAGTCGAGCTTCAGGATGCCCGAGACCCCTGCCACCTCGACGCTGCCGCCGCTCGAACTGATGTCGAGGTCGCCGTGAGGTCGTGCACGTGCACGCCACTGCCGCTGGTGTCGACGAGCACCGACGTCGACGCCGGAACGTGGATCGAGTAGCTGACAGAAGCAGTGGTAGTCGGCGAAGCACGGGGCAGTCCGACCGGATCCTCAGCGTGTTGCCGACGATCGTCTCCGAGTAAGACGGCGTCCGCAACCGCGCACGGCGCGCCGCGTGACGGCGATCTCCTGGCTCCCGGCTGGCGACGCATCGATGGTGATGCCGCCGGCCGCATCGATGTCGAGGTGTTGTACGGACGACGCCGGAAAACAGCAAGATCCGGTGTACGTGCTCTCGTACGCCATGAGCGACACCGCGGAATAAGCGCCCCAGCCGAGCGTGAGGACCGCGACGATCGCGCCGACGACGAGGAGAGGAACAGGACGACGAACGGACATCACGGATTGCCTTCCAGGTAATGGAGCACCGCGAGCACACGGCGGTGATCGGACGCCGCCGGCGCCAGGGCGAGCTTGGTGAAGATGTTGTTGACGTGCTTCTCGACGGCGCCGGCGCTGACGACGAGGGCTTGGGCGATGGCGCGCGTTCGGAACGGCCCTCGGCCATGAGCTGCAGCACCTCGCGTCTCGCGGCGTGAGCGTGGCAAGCGGGAGGCCGCGGCGGCGGCTGCGGGCGAAGAGCTGGGCGACGACTTCGGGGTCGAGCACCGGTGCCGCCGGCGCGCGACGCGGCGACGGTCGTCGACGAACTCGCGCACGTCGGCGACCCGTTCCTTCAGCAGGTAGCCGACTCCGGCGGCGTCGCCGGCCAGCAACTCGGTGGCGTAGCGCTCCTCGACGTACTGCGACAGCACGAGCACGCGATGTGCGGCCAGCGCGCTCGCAGCTGCGACGCCGGCCCGCATGCCTTCGTCGGTGTGCGTCGGCGGCATGCGCACGTCGGCGATCACGATGTCGGGCTGCAACCGCTCGACCGCCTCGATGAGCCGTACGGCCGTCGTGCACCGCGGCGACCACCTCGAGGCCGGCGTCTTCGAGCAGCCGGGTCAGCCCGGCCGCAGCAGGACGGAGTCCTCGGCCATCACGATGCGCACGGGAGCTCCACGAGGATGATGGTCGGCCCGCCGAGCGGGCTCGACACGTCCATGTATCCGTCGACCGCCGAGACGCGATCGGCGAGGCCGGCCAGACCGGTTCCTTTGGTCACGTCGGCGCCGCCGACTCCGTCGTCGGTGATCTCGAGCACGAGGCGTCGATCCGCGCCGCACGACGCTGACCGACCGCGCTGGCGTGCGCGTGCTTCGTGATGTTGGTGAGCGCTTCGGCCACCACGAAGTAGGCGATGCTCTCCGTCGTCGCCGGCGGTCGCTCGGGGACGTCGACGGTGAGTTCGACGGGCACGCGAGCTCGACTCACGAGCGAGGACAGGGCCGGATCGAGACCGCGATCGGCGAGGCACCGCCAGGATGGATGCGCGCTGCCGAGATCGCGCAGCTCGACGATCGCGCGCTTCGCTTCCTGGTGGGCGTCGTCGAGCAGGCGCCCGTGCGGCCACGGGATCGTCGTCGCATCTTCTCGCGGCCATGCCGAGATCCATGGCGAGCGCGACGAGGCGCGGCCTGGGCGCCGTCGTGCAGGTCGCGCTCGATGCGGCGCAGCTCGGCCTCGGCCGTATCGACGGCTCGGGCCCGGGTCGTCTGCAGGACGTCGACGCGCTCCTCGAGTTCGTCCGAGCGGCGGCGGCCGGGGAGCCCGCGGCCGAGCGCGGCGTCCATGTCTGGTGAGCCGCGCGTGACCCACGGGGCGGCGAGCAACAGCACCACGCCGACCGCGCACAGCACGGCGATCTGGCGAACTGCTCGAGACGTTGGCGATCAGCAGGTGCGCCTTGCCCTGGGGAGGTGGCGGACGTAGAGCGGCGAGAGGCGATGAACACGCCGGCTCCGACCCAGATCCGCGGTCACGACGGGCGAACGTGATGCTCCGGTGACCGCATAAGACTGGCCAGTACGCCACCTCCTTCCATGAGGCCGCTGACGTGAACCGCTGCCCGAACCGATTCCAGAAGCCGCCCGGTCGCAGCGGTCGGTGGGGATCGAGGATGCCGGCGTCGAGGCAGGTGGTTGAGAGGCGCGCCCGCTCGAGCGCGGCCAAGAGCATCGGGTGCAGGCGAAGGTGGCCGAGAAGGATGAAGACGCCCGGGGAACACGAAGATGGCCAGGCCGGCGGCCAGGCTCAGCCCGACCGACACCACCACGATCGGGATGATCATCACCCACAGGTTGAGGCAGGCACTGATCCCGCGGCGCCATGTCGAGGCCACTCACGATGGGCCCGAGCACGGCAGCCAGCGGGTTGCGACGTTTAGTGTTCACGGCTGCCACGCTAAAGGGAAGCAGCGCCGCGGGCCATGTTGCCCACCCGAGTCTGCCGCCGCGGGGGTTACCCCCACCCTCTCGGGGCCGTTTCCAGCAACTGGTTGCGCGAATCCCCCTACACGGTGGGTTGGCCGAACCAGTTGCGGGGTGTACGACCTTGGGGCGGGGGTTACGTCACTGTGACGAAATCCGGCCGGGAACGCGGTCAGGCGCCACGGCGAGACCCGCGCGACCTCTTCCCAACTGGCGGGAAGCGCAGAAGAGGCCTTGCGGAGGAACAGCGGCGGCACGAACGGGCGCCAGTCGTCCTCGGAGCTGGCCGAGCCGGTCGGCGATGGCGTACAGAACCAGGGGTTGAACCCGGAAGTCCGGAGTGGGTGCCGTGTGAACCTCGATGTTCTGGTGCGTGGCGTCGACTGTGTCGATGCACGTGTGCCACCGCACGACGCCGTCGCTGCGGGTGTAGATCGCCGTCGACGGCACCGGCAGCGGTGGCCCGGATGCTGCTCGCGCTCCGACATGCGCAGCCGGGGCGGCCGTCGCCGGTCGTACTCGGGCATCACCCGATCGGCCCAGCCACGGCACGGTGCTGCGATCACCGTCGACCATGCGGAACGGGCTGCCGAGGGTGATCACCTGACGGACCTGTTCGGTGCAGGCGGGCCAGTCTCCGGGCGTACAGCCCACCGAGGCTCCAGCCGATGATGCTCACCCGCGAGCCGTGCCGCTGATGGAGTTGTTCCGAGGCGCTCCCACCTGCCGGCGACCGACGTCGGTGTCGGATCCCGAGTCGCGCCGAGGTGCCAGCTGTGGGCCCAGTAGCCCTAGCTACGAATCGACCATCTGCAACGCCACGGTGGACGATCGCCACGGTGAAGCCAGGGCAGCACCAGCACCGAGGTGACGGTCACCGCAGCCGAGCAGCGGAGGTAGGGCGACGCCCTCGCCGCCGAGCGCTCACACTTCGCGAACGATCTGCGCGCTGCCGAGGAACTGCCGCCACGCTCGGGTAGCTTGCAGCCCCCTGCGCTCGTCGTATTCGTCCACCATTGATCCCCTCGATTATCCGCCGCGGTGCCGCCAGTCATCCCTCCGGCCCGGGCGAGCCCGACAGCACCGGAGGACGAGAGGATGATGCGTCCGCGACCGCCGATTCCGAAGCCGGAGCGGTCGGCCGATCGGCGTAGCGGTCGACGTACGGTCTGACCGGACAGCTGGGCGATCTCGTACATCACCTCGTCGGTGATCGGAGCGATAGGTGGCGGCGCCGAGGGTCCGCCCGGCGAAGCGGCTCATCTCGATGGGCTTACCGAAGTGCACCTCGCAGCGCACGAACGGCCGCGGTACGGAAGAGCCCGGGGCTGGATCCGATCGGTGCCCGCAGGCCGACGGGGATGATGGGCCCGGTGCGCAACGGTCGCGCCATGCCGGTGCGGCCCTTGTGCAGCAGTCCGTCGCGCTGAGCGAGTGCCCTCCGGAAAGATGCCGAACACCTCGCCCGCGCTCGAGGCACGCCGACGCGGTGTCGAGCGCCTCATTGGCTGCGTTCGCCACTGCGCTCGATCGGGATCAGCCCCGACGTCGCGGGCAGGATGGTAGCGGGTCTTCCAGTTGTCGAGGTATTCGGCCTTCGCTCGACGTGCTGATGCGCCGGGCAGCACGCCGATCAAGCACGACGGAGTCGAAGAACGAAAGATGGTTGGGGCGATCATCGCCCCTCATCCCGGGATGCATGCTCCTGGTACAACCGTGATACAGCGTCGGGAAGAGGAACTTGGTCGGCCGGAGCGATGAGCGCCTTGGCACGACGGGATAGAGTCTGGCCGCGCTCGCGCCATCTTCAGTGAACCGACTGAGACTGCGTCGGCGACGATGCCGCCGGCCTCCGAGCGGGTGGCGGTACGCCTGTTCGAGGCAACGGCTGAGAGCGTCGGATCCTCGACCGCGGCGGGGTCGATGAAGACGCCCATGTCGAGGCTGCCGTTGTAGGAGATGGCAGTGAGGTTGAACGCCGTGCCGGCGACGGGGCCCATCGTGACATTCTCGAGCAGTTCCGCACCCGAGATGAACATGGGGGAACGGCGGCGCCCTGGGTTGAGGTGGCGAAGTCCATCTTCGCCGCTTGCTGACCGGGCCACGCAGGTGACGACCGACGTCGCGGAGCAGGTTCGCCACGCCGGCCAGTGGCTCATGGCCCCCGCACCGCGGACGCCGGCGCGCTTGGCGGCGATCAGGTGCGGTACGACGGCGAAGCGCTCCTCGCCGCGGGCATGGCCTTGCCCAGGTATCTCGCACCCGCGTAGGCGTGAACAGGTTCCCCGCCGGGCCGCGGTGTCGAGTGCGCGTGCTGACCGACGAAGCGAAATGTTCATAGGCGTCCACCTCGGCCTTGCGCTCGGCGTGGTAGGCGAGGGCGCCCCATGACCGCGCCGGTGACGAAGAGTCGTTCACCCGATCCGCCGAGCATCTTCGCCGGCCGCCGTGGCCTGTTCGAGGTCGATGCGGGGCCCTCTCGAGGACGCCGCGCGCGAGCGTCCCTTCCACGGGGCTGAGCCGCCGGCGACGTCGCCACCGCCGCGCACTTGGGGCCCGACGGTCGTGCGCACTCACCGACAACGCCCTCGGCCGCATCACGGGCCCGCAGCGGATCAGCCGGGCCACAACGCCAGTTCGCCGAGGACGCGACGGGCGATGCCGGCCTGGCCGCCTCCACGTGGGCGACCGACTTCGTCGGTTGGCCCGCAGGCGCTCGCGCCTATCGCCGCCTTCTTCCGGGCTCGTCGATCGGCGGCTGCCTCTGTCGGCACGGCCGCGTCGAGATCGACGTCAGGCACGGTAGGGCGCCACGCTGCGCTCCATGTAGAGCTCCGACAGGCGGATCAGCCGATGCCGTCGCTTATGGAGTGGTGGCGTCTTCAGAACAGCGCACCGTGATCTCGCTCCAGACCGTCGATCAGCCACGAACAACCACAACGGCCGCGTCGATCGAACGGATCCTCGTAGAGCCGACGTGGCCAGATCGAGCAGAGTCGCCGGCTGCCCGGGGCGGGAGCGTGATATGGCGGAGGTGGTAGTCGAAGTCGAACTCGGCGTCGAAGGACCACGCCGGAGTCGACAGGCGCCCGAAGCCGGGAACGACGCGCTGGCGCAGACGCGGGGATGTGCAGCGCCGGCGTTGCGCATGCGGCGCCGGAACTGCTCGAAATCGATCGGGCGGTCACAGATGCGCGATCATGCCCCCGCTCGGGTTTAGCCACGGGTCCTTCTCGACCGTTCCACATCAACGCCTCGGCGTCGGACATGCGCTGTTCGAAGCGCTGCTCCGCGGACAGGTCTGGTGATCGTCGGCGCGTCATCGTCTTCGCTCCGTGCTCGCCGGAACTGTGTCTACACCTGGGCGGCGTTGGGCCTCCCTTGCTGCGTCACCCCCAGCCGGGCGGGTACGTGCGAGCCAGCTCTTCCTCGGTCGGCCGTGGCGCTGGCGGGCCTCGGGCGGCAGCAGATCGACGATGGCGGCCATGATCGCCTTGGTGTCCTCGTCGGGGGTCCTGCCGGTGAACTGACGGCGGTCCCACCTTCACCTGCATGAGCGGGCGGTCGACACCGAAGCCTAGGCACCGGGCGTTGCGTGGCCACACCACTCGGTGCCCCACAGGCCGACCGGGATGACCGGTGCTCGGTCATGGGCCGCCAGACGGGCGCGCCCCATCGTCCCTTCAGCTCGGGCTCGAAGAACGCCGGGCCGCGCAGGATCGGTGCCCCTGCGGGGCCATCGAGACGAGGCTCGCCGCCGGCGAGTGCCTCGGCCGCCGCCTCGAGCGGCTCGTCGGATCCGGAAGCCCCGCACGCGCGAATGCCGCCGAACGGTTCGAGATGGCCCCGACGACAGGTGCGTCGAACACCTCTTTCTTCCCGAGGAACGCGCAGCGCCGCGCCGGGATCGGGCGATGAGTAGGTTGACCGCCGACCCGTCGAAGTAGCTGCGATGGTTGAAGACCGACGATGGCCGGGCTCAATCTTCCGGGATGACCTCCACCCGGGAACTCGAAGCGGGCGTCGGGATCATCTCGGGCCGGTTGAGGGGCGCGCAGCCAGTCTGCGGCTCACGTCCGGCCACCTTGGCGACCCCGGGGAGACGTCGAGAGTGCCGCACGGGCCAGCCGCGCAAGCCGGGCGAGCATCGGCGAGTCGGGGATCGGGGTTGACGGCGACCGGGTTGCCGACGGCGGCCAGGAGTGGCCCGTCGAAGTAGCTGTCGGAATAGGCGAAGCTCGCGCAGAGTCGACACCGTTGGCCTCCGCCCACTCTTGGGCCGCCTTCAGCTTCTCTCGTCCCCAGCACGAAAAGGTCCGTCGAACGTCGCCGGTGTAGACGCCGTCCTGGGCTCACCCAACGGGTCGCCAGCGTCGTCGAACCCGAGGCGTTCGGCGAGAGAGCCCGACGAGGTGGATCGGTGAGGTCGTGGCGAGCACGAGCAGACGGCCTGCCTTGCCATACGCGTCGAGAGCAGCGGAACAAACGGTTGCACGACGCCGCCAGCTCTTCGACGGCGGCCATCGCGGCGCCCCGCACGCCGTCTCCGGCCAGCCCCTTGGTCATGCGGCCGGTCTGGCGTGAGCTTGCATACTCAACCAGCTCTCACCGAACCACTCGTAGACTCGCGAGGCGACCGCGCCTACCAGGGCTGCTCGCCGGTCCGATGCCCGCCTCGCGCAGATGGCGCTGGAACACCGGACCGGAAGCCTCAGGATCGTGCGGTCGAGAGTCGAATATGGCAGCGGCTCTCGTTATTCGGCACGTCGCACACAATATGTCAGTGACTGGCTCATTGCAAGAGCTGACATTGGCCGTCTGATCGTGTAAATCCCGCCATGCAAACGGCCACTCCTACGGGACGACGGCTGACCGCAAGAAGAACCGCACCCGTCAAGATCTCGGTCGACGCCGCCACCAAGCTGTTTGCCACGCGGGCTTCGACGAGACCACGACCGAGGACATCGCCGAGGCGGCCGACGTCCCGCAGCGAACGTTCTTCCGTCACTTCCCGTCGAAGGAGGCAGTGCTGTACGGCGACATGGACGATCTGCTCGTTCGCTTCCGTGAGATCCTCGACTCACGCCCGAGCGCCGAAACCCTCGTGTCGTCGGTGCAGCGAGTCGATCCTCGCCCTCTGCCGACGACTACGACGACCAACGCAAGCTCCGGACCTGCTGCAGGCCCGGCTGGCGTCGTCCTATCCGTCGGTCTCGGCGTACAGCCGCCGTCGTGCAGCACGCCTGGGAGATGAGAGCTGGCCGAATCGCTCGGGCGGCGCATGGACGTCCGTCGTCACGTCCGACCTGCGTCCGGAGATCATCGCCGCCGCCGCCATGGCCGCGCTCCGTCACTCCATCCGGCGCTGGGCGAAGAGTGGGGGACGGGGCGAGCTGCCGACCCTGGTCGCGCCGAGGCCCTCGACGCGCTACACGGAGGTGGCCGAAGCGGTGCGACCCAGGTGTGAGATGAGACGGTGTGACGAACGACGGTTGCGTTCTCCGGCCGTGCGTCCTATAGTTAGCAGCACAAGCTGTTTACTTGATCACGGCGTCGCCATCCGCTCCGCCCACACCCCCGAGAGGTTTCTCAATGCCGCAATGCCGCTGCCGTCGACCATGCTCACCAAGGCCCAGGAATGGACCCTCGAGCAGATGAAGGCCAACCAAGAGCAGAGTGATCGACCTCAACAAGAAGGTCGCTTCCCTCGTCGAGAAGCTGCCCGCATGAAGGTTCCTTTTCGCCGATCGCCTGCCCGACCAGAAGGACATGGTGAGCAAGCAATGCTTCGACTTCCTCATGAAGTCGACCGAGGCGAACCGTGAGCCTCGCCACCGCCATCGCCGACGTGTGGAGTGGCAAGGACGGCGCCGAGGCTCCCAAGCCCACCACCAAGCCCGCCACCAAGCCCGCCACTGGGCCCGTTCGGCCGCGAAGGCCAGCTGACCTTCGAGCGGTCGGGGGCGCGTCCCCCGCGGCCCGACCGCTCGGATCGCTACGCCCATGAACCGCAGTGACGCTCAGTGCCCGGGCCTCCGGTGCCTTCCATACGCACCCAGCGACGGCTTCGCCGAACTGTCCCAGCGCAGGCTGGCCCGCCTGGCCGATCTGTCCGATGCCCACGTGAGCGAAGCTCGAACGAGGCATGCACCAAACGCCGACCGTCGGAGCCCTGCGGGCCATCGGCGTGGCCCTGAACGTGCGGGCCGAGGAGATGATGGCCTACGCCGGCTGGGCTCGACGCCCTCGACCCAACCGTCCACGACGGCGACACCGAAGCTGCCATACCGAGCTGATACCCGCCTCACGCCGGAGAAGAAGCGCGCCCCTGCTCGCCGTGTATCGCAGCCTCATCACCGAAACTCCTGACTCGGAGACGCACGAGGTCGACACGGATTTCCTGCCCACCGATTCCACTGGCGTCGTGCGGACGACGCCTGATAGCCGGCGCAGCGCGACACTGACCGCCGTGGCCTCGCCGCTGCAGGTGTCTGCTTCACCGAGGTCGTTGCCCTCGCGGCCAGTCAGCTCGTCGGCCGCACTGTCGAGCTGTCCCGGCCCGACGGCGCCATCGTCGCCCGCATCGAGCGAGTCACCCTGGTGCCGCGCCGATCCTGCGCCGCCGCCGGTGCTCGATCCGGTGCAGTGGTGGCTCGACACGATCGATGTCGCGATGACCGGTAGTGGCTCCGCCTGCTCGTGTCGGCGACGTCACCGAACGGCACCACCGAGAACGCGCACCGCGCGCGTCGACCTGCTCGAGTCGGGCGAGCTCACGCTGCGCGAGGTGACCAGCCGGGAGCGGAGGGTCGATCGCATCGTGCTGCGCGGTGAGCGTCGATGCCGTGCTCGGCCGGCAGTCGCTCGTGCGATCGGGACCGATCACGGTGGTCGCCACGCTCACCGTCGATGACCTCCGCACGTGGCTCCCGCCGGAGCGGCGCCGAGCTCGGCCGAAGCCTGCGGTTGCGCCGACGGAAGGGTGGCCGTCGGCTGAAGGCGCGGCCGGTTCCGCGGCGAGGTGGCCGGGCCGGTCGAGCGCCACCCGACTCGATCGATGCGGTGGTCGACCGCCTCACGATCGCCGGGCGCAGGTGATCATCCCGCGCGCTGGCGGCAACGGCGATCACTGCCGACGGCGTCCGTCGCCGCCCTCGGAGCCGAGGTGCGCACCGTCGCCGTGCATGACGGCGTCGTCACCGTCACGTTGGCGTTCGCCGGTTGGACCGAGTCGATCACCAACGACCAGATCATGCGGCCACAGCGGCATCTGGTCGACCGAGCCGGCCGGGTCGTCGTCGACTTGGTGCGCGGCCGCAACCGCTGACGCTCAGGGCCCAGCCGCCGATCGCCGCCCCGGAGTGGCGGTTCGATGCCGGTGGCCTTGAACAGCTCGTCGATCGCCTCTGACGCACAGATCGACGACGTGCCACAGGTCGGGCACCAGCTCGCGGCAGCCACGAGACCGATGTCGAGGCGTGTCGTGATAGCTCATCACGGTGACGTTCAGGTTCCTTGCCCGTCCACCACCGTCGACACCGGGTAGTAAGGCTTCAGCAGCGCACCTCCCATATAGAGCGGCTCGCGGGGGCCGGGCACGTTGGAGATCACCAGGTTCACCGGCGGGTTCATGCGGTCGGCAATCGCATGCCGCTGGCCATGCGCATGGCCCGCATGGCGAGCGCCGGGGAGAGCGCGCGCTGAGATCGACGACACGTCGGCCGGGATGAGATCGAAGTTGGCCTTGGCCTGTTCCATGGTGGCGTGCACTGCGCGCACACGCTCGATCGGATCGGCGATGTGGGTCGGCAGCGAGGCCACGAGACCCGGAGCACACGACTCGTCCAGCGGTCGGCTCTCGTCGCCGGTGCGAATCGACACCGGGATCCATGGCTACGAGCGGCTCGGTCGGGAGCTCGCCGAGCTCGTCGAGATAACCGTCGTAGGGCACCGGCAGTGTGACGAGCCATCGACGTCGTTGCACGGTGGCGCTGAGGTGGGTCTTGAGCGCCTTGATGCGGCCAGGCCGTCGAGCGGAATGCATGCGACGGTGCGGGTGATGGTCTTGTTGAACTGACATGCGGCGCGGCTCGTGCCGGGAGCGCGGTGCCTGGTCGCCTTCGGAGTCCGTCGGCTGGGGCAGGAGCGTGCGCCGCAACCAGCTCACCATGGTGGAGATGCCCTGATTCCGGGTGGCGATGCCGAGCCGGCGAGAATGCCGAGCTGGAGGCGCGCGTCTTCGGCCGGCGGAACATGCCGAGCATGGTGTGGTTGAACATCTCCGCCGACGTCGGCACCGCTCGGAGCTTCCAGTTGTCGACGGTGATCTCGGGAGCCGGAGTTGGGCTCCTTCTCGAGCAGGATGCCGAGCAGCTCTACACCGGACGCACCGTCGATCGTCGCATGGTGAATCTTGGTGAGCTGAAGCAATACGTAACTT